>Ga0105094_10000097_pt1 | contig 35042 bp, 29 predicted proteins | sample PPLLak1March2015_2_FD_87023 | JGI IMG/M metagenome (GOLD analysis project Ga0105094, IMG submission 87023) | Freshwater sediment microbial communities from Prairie Pothole Lake near Jamestown, North Dakota, USA - PPLs Lake P8 Core (3) Depth... | ecosystem: Environmental > Aquatic > Freshwater >...
TCGGAGGGAGCGCAGGCGGGGTCGGAGCCGGGCTTGCCGCGCCGTCGCTCGCCTGGCCGTCGGGCGAGCGGAGGCGGGCCTAACTCGTTGAAATCGAGTGTGTTACGTCCCGCTCGAAGAGCGCCGCGAACTCGTCTGCGAGCGCGGTTTCCGCGTCGGGGATGGCCTGCGGGCGCCCGGTGACGGCCTCGAGCGAGGTGACGCCGCGGTCGGTGATGCCGCAGGGGACGATGAGGCCGAAGTAGTCCAGGGAGGTGCTCACGTTGAAGGCAAAGCCGTGGCTGGTGATCCAGCGCGAGATGCGGACGCCGATGGCGCCAATCTTCTCGGGCCCGCGCTCGAGGTGGGTGACCCACGTGCCCGACAGGCCCCGGATGCGGCCGGCCTCGACGCCGTGGCGGGCGCACACGCGAATCATCACCTCTTCGATATCGCGCACGTAGCGGTGTACGTCGCGGCGATCGGGATTGAGGTCGAGGATCGGGTAGCCGACGACCTGTCCCGGCCCGTGGTAGGTGACGTCGCCGCCACGCCCGGTGTCGAAGACCTCCACGCCAAGGGCCTCCAGCCGCTCGGTGGACGCGAGAATGTGGCTTCGGCCGTCCTTCTTCACGCCCACCGTGAGCACGTGCGGGTGCTGCAACAGCAACAGCGTGTCCGGGATGTGCCCCGCGCGGCGCTCTTCGACGAGCCGCTTCTGAAGCTCGAGCGCCTCCGCATACGGCACGACGCCCAGCCGCCGGACTTCAAGTGGTCGCATGGTCAGCACGAGCCCGGGAACACGAAGGACACGATGGCCACGAAGCTGAGAGAGGACGGGATCACACGAAGCAGATCAGGATTGACGCCCGCAAGCGTGCGTTCCGCCCTGCGCGCGTTCTCGTACGTCTTGCTGATCTCAATACTTCGTGCGTCCTTCGTGCCCTTCGTGCCCTTCGTGTTCCCGTGTACAGGGCTTCTACACCTGCGCGGGATCGAAGTGCTCGATCGACTTCTTCAGGTCGGCCATGAACTGGTCGGCGACGGCGCCATCCACCAGCCGGTGATCGTAGCCGAGCGTGAGGTGGCCCATCGTCCGGATGCCGATCATGTCGTCGATGACGACCGGGCGCTTCTCGATGGTGCCGACGCCCAGGATGGCCACCTGCGGCTGGTTGATCACCGGCAATCCGAACTGCGCGCCGAAGGTGCCGGGGTTGGTGATGGTGAACGTGCCGCCCTGCACTTCCTCGGGGTTCAACTTCTTGGCGCGCGCGCGGTCCGCGGCGTCCTGGATGGACCGCGACAGGCCGAGGATGTTCTTCTCCTCCGCCCCCTTCACCACCGGGACGATGAGGCCGTTCTCGAGGGCGACGGCGATGCCGAGGTTCACCGAGCCGCGGTAGATGACGTTGTCGCCGTCGATGGACGCGTTGATCACGGGGTGCCGGCGCAGGCAGTCCACCGCGGCCTTGGCGATGAACGAGGTGAAGGTGAGCTTGACTCCCGTGGCCTCGTACTCGGCCTTCTTCGCCTTCCGGATCTGGTCCACGCGGCTGTAGTTCACCTCGAAGACCGAGTACACGTGGGCCGAGGTGTGCTTGCTGATCACCATGTGCTCGGCGATCTTCTTCCGCATCACCGACATCGGCTCGACGCGGTCGGAGGGCAGGCGGAACACCGGGGGGGCGAGGCCGACGGGTGGCCGAGCCGCCGGGGCGACTGGCTGGGTCGCCGGGGTGGCTCCCGGGAGCGCCGGGGCCGCGGCCCCGATTGTCGCGCGCGCAGCGCCGCTCTCGATGAACGAGAGGATGTCGGTCTTCGTCACGCGCCCGCCGATGCCGGAGCCGGCGATCTGCGAGACGTCCACGTTGTGCTCCTTCGCGATGCGGCGCACGAGCGGTGACGAACGCTGACGCTCTGACGTGGAAGACGCCGCAGACGCGGATGGGGCCGCAGATGGCGCAGGACCGGCCGCAGATGCCGTAGATGACACAGATGCAGCAGAAGGCACCGACACGGCAGGAGCGACAGGCGCCGGTGCGGCGGCGGCCGCGGGCGAGGCCACGGCGGAACCGGCCTCGCCGATCACCGCCACGACGCTGTTCACCGGGACGGTCTCGCCCTCCTTCACCGAGATGTCCAGCACCACGCCGGCCGCGGGCGAGGGGATCTCGGCATCCACCTTGTCGGTGGAGATCTCGAACAGCGGCTCGTCGCGGTCCACCGCGTCGCCGACCTTCTTGATCCACCGGACGATCGTGCCCTCGGCAATCGACTCGCCCATCTGGGGCATCACTACGGGAGTAGACATGGGCAATTACTCTTGAGGTCTTGGGTCTTGGGTCTTGGGTCCTGAATCCTGGTTCCTGGATCCTGACTCAGATGTGAATCGCTGCGCCATGCGCGGCATGGGCCGCCTCACCCACCGCCTCCGACATGGTCGGGTGCGCGTGGATGGTCTTCACCAGCTCCTCGACCGTGCACTCCATGCGCAGCATCATCACGGCCTCGGCCACCAGCTCCGTGGCGCGCGGGCCGATGATGTGCACGCCCAGCACCTCGTCGTATTTCTTGTCGGCCACGATCTTCACGAACCCGTCGGTCTCGCCCGCCATGCGCGCCCGCGCCAGGGCCTTGAACGGGAAGGATCCGGTCCGCACGTCATAGCCCCTGTCCTTCGCCTGCGACTCGGTCAGCCCCACGCTGCCAATCTCGGGCTCGCAGTAGGTGCAGCGCGGCACGTGGTCGTAGTTGATCGGTGTCACGTGCTGCCCCGCGATGCGCTCGGCCAGCAGGATGCCTTCCATGGACGCCACGTGTGCCAGCTGGTAGTGCGGCCCGCCCATCGTGATGACGTCGCCGATGGCCGAGATGCCGGGCACGTTGGTGTGGAACAGCGAGTCCACGACGATGTAGCCGCGGTCCATCGTGATGCCGAGCGCCTCGGCGCCCAGGCCCTCGGTGACCGGGCCGCGGCCGGTGGCGACCAGCAGGATGTCGAAGGTCGCCTTCTGGGGCGCTGCACCTGCGGCCGAGCCGACCATCTCCACGTCGACGCCCTTCGGGCCCGCCTTCGCGCTGGTGACCTTCGTCCCGGTGTGCACGTTGATGCCGCGGCGGTTGAAGGTCTTCTCGAGCTCGGCCGATACGGCCTCGTCTTCGCCCGGCACGAGGCGCGGCAGCAGCTCGATGATGGTCACCTCGCTGCCATAGCTCTTGAAGATGGACGCGAACTCAACGCCCACCGCGCCGCTGCCCATGATGGCAATGGACTTCGGCACCTCGGGCAGGTGGATGGCCTCGTCGCTGAAGATGATCCGCTGACGGTCCACCTCGATGCCCGGCACGCTGCGGGCGGCGGAACCGGTGGCGACGACCATCTCCTTCTTCGCGGTCAGGTGCTGCTTCGCACCGTCGTGCAGCGTGACCTCGACGCCGAGCTTGCCGGTGAGCCGCGCGGTGCCCTTGATCCAGTCGATCTTGTTCTTCTTGAAGAGGAACTCGACGCCGCCGGTGAGCCCGGTGATCATCTTGTCCTTGCGCGCGTGCACGGCGGGCATGTTGATGCCGACGGCCTTGCCGTCCACGCCGGTGAGCCCCCACTCGGCAGCGCCCTGCGCCACCTTCAGCGCGTGGGCGTGCTCGAGCAGCGCCTTGGTGGGAATGCAGCCCCAGATGAGGCACGTGCCACCCAGCGCCTTCTGGCGCTCGACCACGGCCACCTTCAGGCCGAGCTGCGCGGCCCGGATGGCGCCGACATAGCCGCCTGTTCCGGCCCCGATGACCACCACGTCGTACTCGTCAGCCAAGACCTGCTCCTTCTCAGTGCAATGCGTCCCGCGTATAACCGAAAACAACAGCCCTTCACTGTCGCTTGGAACCGCCGACAGCGTCAAGGACGGCGTGCCCCGCCCGGCGCGTGGGTCAGGACCTGGAGCGCTTGACCGATCCGAGCGGGACGAAGGACGAGGGGGGCGCGGGCGGATCGGGAGCCGGAGGGGTGACCGTGGACTTCAGCTCGCCGTGGTCGTAACGCAGCTGCCAGTACATGTCGGTGAGCTCCGCGATCCGGCGGCCCTGGCGGCGCACGAGGGCCAGCGCGACGAGCGCGACCACGAGAGAGACGACAGCGACGAGCGTAGCCATGAACATTGCGGAGACCGGACACCGGCCCTGCGACAAGCTCAGGGCCGCCCCGGGCTCTGTCGAGGGCGGACACCGGTGCAGCTATACTGCCCCTCGATGTCCCTCCGCCGCAAGACCATCCTGGTCGTGGACGACAACGACGCGGCGCGCGAGGCGCTGTCGGCGCCGCTCAAGCGCGACTACCGCCTGCTGCGTGCCGCCTCGGGCGAGGCCGCGCTGGCCCTGATGGACCGCGAGGACGTGGACGTCGTCATCACCGAGGCGTCGCTGCCAGGCATTACGGGCCTCGAGCTGCTGCAGGTGGTGCGGGAGAACTTCCCGCTCGTCGAGGTCGTGATGACCTCCGAGGCCGCCGACATGGATCTGGCCGTGCAGGCCATCAAGCTCGGGGCGTACCACTTCCTCGCCAAGCCGGTCGATCGCGATCAACTCCGGACGCTGGCGGCGCACGCCGACGAGCGGCAGGAATTGAACCGCCGCGTGCTCAGGCTCGAGGAAGAAGTGGACGAGCTCGGACACCGCGAGTTCATCACCGGCCCCAGCCCGGCGCTGCGCGACGTGCTCGACACGGTGCAGAAGGTGGCCCGGCTCTCGGCCACCGTGCTCATCCTCGGCGAGAGCGGCACGGGCAAGGAGCTGCTGGCGCGGCACCTGCACCGCTACTCCGAGCACCCCGACGGACCGTTCGTGGCGGTGAACATGGCCGCCATCCCGCGCGAGCTGGTCGAGAGCACGCTGTTCGGCCACGAGAAGGGCTCGTTCACCGGCGCGGTGCAGCAGCGCATCGGCAAGTTCGAGCTGGCCGCCGGCGGCACGCTGTTCCTGGACGAGGTGGGCGACCTCAAAATCGACCTCCAGGCCAAGCTGCTCCGCGCCATCCAGGAGGGCGAGATCGAGCGCGTGGGCGGCATGCGGCCCATCCGCACGTCGTTCCGCCTCATCGCCGCCACCAACGTGGACCTCTCGCAGGCGGTGAAGCAGGGGACGTTCCGCGAGGACCTCTTCTACCGCCTGAACGTGATCCCGGTGCGGCTGCCGCCGCTCCGCGAGCGCATCGAGGACCTGCCGGTGCTCATCGACTTCTTCCTGCGGCGCTACAACACGCGCTTCAAGAAGAACGTCGCCGGCGTCGCCTCGTCGACGGTGCGGATGCTCTCGCACTACCGGTGGCCGGGCAACATCCGCGAGCTCGAGAACCTGGTGGAGCGGCTCGTGGCCACCGCGACCAACGAGTGGATCACGGACGAGGACATGCCGTTCGAGTTCCACGTCGCCGAGCTGGACCGGACCGCGTCGGACACCAGCCTGCTCGACCGCGCGCTCACCACGTTCGAGCGCAACTTCCTCGTGCGCGCCCTCGAGCGCAGCGGCTGGAACGTGACGCAGACGGCGCGCTACCTGGGCGTGCCATTGAGCACCCTGAAATTCAAGATGGAGCGCCTGGAGATCCGGGAGCTCGCCCGGAAGCTCCGGGGAAGCTAGCGACGGGAGGCGGGCACCTGGAGATCGGCGGGGGGCCGATCTCCAGGAGCCCGCAGCCTACTTCTTCGGCAGGACTGAATCCTTCAACTGCTTGACGATGCGCGCCTTGACGACGGTCTTGGCCGCAATCTTGATGGGCTCGCCCGTCGCGGGGTTGCGGCCGGTGCGCGCCTTGCGCTTCTGCACCACCAGCTTCACCATGCCGGGCAGCACGAACTCGCCCGTGCGCTTCAGTTCCTTCTCGCAGAGCATGGCGAGCTCGTCGAAGAAATCGCGAGCCTGCGTCCGCTTGACGTCGAACCGCTCGGCGAAGTGTGAGAAGAGTTCCGACTTGCCCATCCTGCGGGCTTCTGGCATCGTGTCCCCCCGGTTGAGAGTGGTGCGCGCGCGTGTTGTACGAATGTCCGCCGATGGCGCCACCGCACGCGAACGGCTGCCGGCGGAAAAAGGCGGAAAAGCGACGTGCATCCTAACGCCGCCGCTCTGCGCTGTCAAACACAGAAGTGTGAATCTTATCTGATTTCCCCGACGATTCGCGGCGGAGATGACAGCGACGCGGGGGCGGTGCATGATCTTAGGGTGACCGACACACCTGCCGCCCTGCTCGAGACGTTCCCCAACCCGCGGCCCGAGCGCGACTACGAGATCGCCATCAACTGCCCCGAGTTCACGTCGATGTGCCCGAAGACGGGCCTGCCCGACTTCGGCACCATCCACATCCGTTACGTGCCCGAGGCCCGGTGCCTCGAGCTCAAGTCGCTGAAGTACTACCTCCTCGCGTACCGCAATCGCGGCATCTTCTACGAAGCCGCCACCAATCAGATCCTCGACGACCTCGTCGGCGCGTGCCAGCCGAGGCGCATGACGGTGACCGGCGACTTCTCGGCGCGCGGCGGCATCACGACGAAGGTGACGGCGGAGTACGTGAAGTAAGCCGTCAGGAGTCAGGAATCAGGAGTCAGGAATCAGGAGTCGGGAATCAGGAATCAGGAATCAGCAGTCAGGAGTCGGCAGTCGGGCTTGCCCGCCGAAGCCTCGGCGGAGGCGGGAGTCGGGGCCATGGATGACGCGGACGATCCGGTAGTCGTACCCATCGAGGACGCCATCGACCTGCATGCGTTCGCGCCACGAGACGTGGTGTCGGTGGTGGACGAGTACCTGCACGCGGCATGGCAGGCCGGGCACCGGCAGGTGCGCCTCATCCACGGCCGCGGCATCGGGGCGCAGCGGGCCGCGGTGCAGCGGCTGCTGGCCTCGCACGCGCTCGTCGAGCGCTACTGGGATGCGCCCGAGTCCTCCCTGGGCGCGACCGTCGCGGTGCTCGTCAAGAGTGCCGGCGCTTCGTAGCCGTCTCCCGCGATGGCCCGCGCCACCGCTTCCACATGACGCTGCAGGTCAGTCACGCGCAGCGATCGCACCGGGACGCCCGAGGTGACGGCCGCCGCCACCGTGCGGTAGTCGCTCGGCACCGTCCAGTCGATGGTCATGCCCAGCACGCCCTCGATCTGCTTCATCGACACGGCGCCGAATTCCGAGGCGCGATTGAGCAGCACGCGCAATTGGTCGGTGGACACCCCCGACAGGCGGACCGCGTCGATCAGCCGCTGCAGGTTGCGCAGGCACGGCACGTCGGGGTTCGCCACCAGCACCACCAGGTCGGAGGCCTGCAGCGCCACGGCAGTCGTCGGATTCAGCGTGCTGCCCGCATCCACGAAGACGAACTCGTACGCCGACCGGAGGCACTGCAACGTCGCCTCGATGCCCTCGGCGTCGCGAACCGAGGGGCGGCCCCATTCCTCGCCCGCCGCAAGCACGTCCACGCCACACGCGTGCGCCGTCAGGTAACCGGCCATCAACCCGGGATCGCGCCAGGCCAGCCGATCGAGAAGATGCGTGAGCGTGAAGCGCGGGCGAACACCCAGGAACAACGCGACGTCACCGGGTGCGGGCTTCAGGTCCATCACGACCGTGGCCCGGTCGGTGACGCGACGGGCCTCCGCGCCGACGTTCACGGCCATCGTCGTCGTGCCCACGCCGCCCTTCGTTCCAAGAAAGCTGACGATCATCAGCCGGGGTGGAGGCAACCCCTGTGCCACGTGGCTTTCCGACGCGCCGCCCTGCTATTCCGCCGGAATCGGCGGTCGAGCCGGAGTGAGGCGCGTTGCAGAAACGTAACCTGCGGTCGGAGTTTCGTCGGCGGCGGCCGAGGAGCGCCGGGGCGGGCTCCGCGGACAACCGCCGATTCCGGCCCAAATTCGGGGCCGGCAACCGGCAGGTCGTGACGGTACGCCACTTGCTCCCCCTCTGGCGCTGCCACCCCTTGGAGCCAGTGACGATGCCGACCCGACCAACGTCCGCCGCTCCGCTTCGCCCCACCGTCGATGAGTGGGGTGTGTACGACCCGCAGCAAGCCGGCCTGGCGGCACTATTTACACGGTTGGCCGGAGTGCCCGAGCCCCGAGCCGAAGGGATCGACCTCTCCCGCGCGCGCGTCCTCGATCCGGGGCCACCGCCGCGCACTCCCCTTCGGTAGGCGGGTGACCGGAGCCGGATCCGACCAGCCGGCATCCTGCTTGCGTCTTCGCGTCGTGACGCGCTGAGCCGCCCGCGATCCTCGCGGTTTCTGCTACGCGCGAACGGGGCGGGCGATGCAGGAACTGCACGGTGGCGTGCACGACGGCCGAACGGTGCTCGCGCGCGGAAACGCGTGGACCATCCTGGAGGTGCGGCGCTTCGACGGCTGCGCCCTCGTCACGCTCGAAGCCCGCGGACCGGACACCCCCGGGCGTCGCACCACCCTCATCACACCGTTCGATGTCGTGACCTCGGCCGGCCGGCGTCTCGCGCGCCGGCGCCGCTCGCGCGTGATCGCGGCCGTGCTCGACTCCGTCAGCCGCCGGCGACGATCAGGCGGGCTGTGGACGGCCGTGGACGGCCAGTTCGTGCCACTTGCGTGGCAGCTGGCGCCGGCCCTGGCGGTTTTTGGCGGCGCCACGCGGCTGTTGCTGGCCGATGCGGTCGGGCTGGGGAAGACGGTGCAGGCCGGCCTGGTCCTGGCCGAGTTGATCGCGCGCGGGCTGGTCGAGCGGGCGCTCGTGCTGACGCCGGCGGGTCTGCGCCAGGTCTGGGTCGAGGAACTGCGCGCGCGGTTCCACGTGCCCGCCGAGAGTCTCGACCAGGCATCCCTCGTCTCGCAGGGCACGTGGCAGGCCGCAGGCGCCAACCCGTGGCTGCGCGTGCCCGTCGTGGTGTCGTCCATCGACCTGGTGAAGCGCCCCGAGGTGCGTGCCGCGGTGGACGACCAGCCCATCGACCTGCTGATCGTGGACGAAGCCCATCACTGCACGCCCGACAGCGACAGGGGGGCCGTGGTCGCGCGCCTGGGGCGCGCGGTGCCGTGGCTGATCCTGGTTTCGGCGACCCCACATGCCGGAGACTCCCGCGCGTTTCGCTTTCTGCTGGATCTGGGGCGGGTTCACACCGACGAGCCCGCCATGCGGGTGTTCCGTCGCACACGTCGCGACGCCGGCCTGGCGCGCGGCCGATCCACGCATGTGCTCGCTGTCGCGCCCACCGATGCCGAACGCCGGCTGCAGGAGGCGGTCCGCGCCTATGCCCGCGACGTGTGCGCCGGACCGATGGCAGAGACGCCTGGCCTCCGGCTGGTGTGCGGTGTCCTGGCCCGACGCGCCACATCAAGCGCGCTGGCGGCCCGTCGCACGCTGGCCCGGCGCCTGGCGGCGCTCTCGGGCGCGGCGCCTCCGCCGGTGGAGCACCAGCCGCACCTGCCGTGGTCTGAAGTCGAGGAAGACGAGCGCCTGGATCCCAGGTGGCTCGGCGCGCCGGGCCTGCAGAACGTGGCGGACGAGCGCGCGCGCCTCCGCGCGCTGATCGACGTGGCAGACGAAGCCTGCGCGCACCCGTCGAAGCTGGTGCGGCTGCGAAGGCTGCTGGCGCGTGCCGGCGAGCCGGCCATCGTGTTCACCGAGTTCCGCGACACGCTCGAGGCATGCCTGCCGCTGGTCGAGGCCGTGGCCCCGGTCCGATGCCTGCACGGCGCCATCGACGTGCACAATCGCCTGCGCGCCCTCGCCGACTTCCTCGAGGGTCGCGCGCGGGTGCTGCTGGCGACGGACGTGGCCGGCGAAGGATTGAACCTGCAGGCACGCGCGCGCCTGGTGGTGACCATCGAGTGGCCGTGGAGCCCGCAGCGGCTCGAGCAGCGCGTCGGCCGCGTGGATCGCCTGGGGCAGGGGCGACGCGTGCACGCGGTGCACCTCACCTCGCGTGGCACGTTCGAGGACACCGTGGTGGCGCGCCTCCTCCAGCGGGCCAGGACCGCGTCGGACGATCTCGGCCGCAGCGCGGGACAGGCGCTCGGCGACGACGCGGTCGAGGCGGCCGTGCTGGGCGGACCTGGCCGGGGCGAGCCAGCTCTCGAGGTGGCTGCCTCGCCCACCGGTGTCGAGGACGCGGCTTCCGATGAGGCACGCCAGATCCTGGAGGCGCGCCGGCTGGCCGCGCGCGTGCAGCCAGCGGACTCCCGCATCCCGCGCGTCGGGCAGGGGACTGTCCTGCCCGCGTGGTGTCTGCCAGCGCGGGCGCGCGTGCCGCGCCGTAGCTCGTCCGAGTCGCCAGGCGAGCGGAGGCGGGTGGTGGTGGTGTTCGAGGTGAGCGATCGATCGCGCGTGGGCCGGCTCGACGCCTGCTCGGTGGTCGGCATCGAGGTGACGCTCGCGCACAGCCCGGCACATCGTCGCGAGTGGAAGCGCATGTGTCGCGCCCTCGCTGGAGACGCGCGGGTTCGTGACGCCGCGCTCCGCGCCGTACCCTCTGCCACCCCCCTCAACGGCCTGCCATGGCAGGCCGTCGTCGATCGACTGGCGGCCGTACGCGGCGCACTCGGCGCGGAATCCCCGGCGGGCGTGCAGGCGTCGCTGTTCGACCGCCGCGCCGTGCGCGAGGCCAGCGCCCGCGACACGGTGACGGCCCGAATCCGCGCCCACTTCGATCGGAAGACGCGGCTCCTCGCGTCTCCGGGCGGCAACCGCGATGCGCGCGTGCTCGCCGTCGTGCCACTGGCGTGAGCGGGGACCACGATGATTCCTGGCGTCACCGGTGAGTTGCTGTCGAGCGCCTACCTGGCGCGCTACGTGGGCGAGCACGAACATGGCGGGGCGCGGCCGGACGCCTGGGCCCGCGGTGTCGTGCGATGGTGGCGCCACGCGCGCCAGTCGCTGGGTCCGGCGTCGCCGCCGCGGGCCATCCTCGACATCGGAGCGCTGCCCTTCCTCGCCCTGCTGGGGTACACGGTCGCGCGCGTCGAGCCCACCCCATGGGGGCACGTGGGCGTTCTCGCCGGCGATGGCGGCCCGAGCGCCGCCTTCGTGTCGGCGGGGTGGGGCGTACCGGCCGACGGAGCGTGGCGCCACGCGTTGCGCACGAGCCTGGCGGCCCGGCTGCCGTGGGCGCTCGTCTTCAACGGATCGCACCTCACCCTCATCGATGGATCGCGGCCATGGACGCGCCGACTGCTCGGCTTCGATCTCGAGACGGTGTGCCGCAACCCGCTGGCGATGCACGCGTTGTGGATGCTCGCGCGTGCCGAGGCGCTTGGCGCGGACCGCGCGTCGGAGCTGGCGCGCGCGGTGGCCGCCTCCGAGCAGCACGGCGTGGATGTGTGCGCGGCGCTCGGCGGAGGCGTGCTCGACGCGCTCGGTCAACTGGTGGCGGCGCTCGACCAGTCGGCGGCCGGGCGGCGCCCCCGCGGGCGAGAGGCCGAGGGCAGCGTGTTCGAGCAGTCGCTCACCATCGTGTACCGGCTGCTGTTCCTGCTGTTCGCGGAGGCCCGCGGCCTCGTGCCCGTGTGGCACCAGGTGTACCGCCAGGCGTACAGCATGGACGCACTGTGCCGCCGCATCCTCGAGCGCCCGGGAGCGCGCGGGGTCTGGGCCACGATGCAGGCGATGTCGCGCCTGGCGCACGCGGGGTGCCAGGCGGACGACCTGCGCGTGACCGCGTTCAACGGGCGACTGTTCGCGCCCGCCAGGACACCGCTGGCCGAGCGGCGACATGTCCCGGACGAATGCGCCGCGCGCGCGCTGCAGGCGCTCGCCACCACGCCTTCGCCCGCCGGCCGCCAGCGCATTGCCTTTCACGATCTGGGCGTCGAGCAGCTGGGCGCCGTCTACGAGCGCGTGCTCGAGTACGAGCCCGTCCGCCGCGGTCGCGGGCTCACGCTGCAGCCCACATCCACGGATCGTAAGACGACCGGGAGCTTCTACACGCCGCGCGTGGTCACCGACTTCGTGGTGCGGCGCACGCTGGCGCCGCTCGTCGACGGACGGTCATCCGGCGCCATCCTGTCGCTGCGCGTCGTCGATCCGGCCATGGGAAGCGGGGCGTTCCTGGTGTCGGCCTGCCGGTTCCTGGCCGACCGGGCCGAGCGCGCGCTGGTGGCGGAGGGAGCGTGGATGGAGCGCGACGTCACCGAGGCGGACCGGGCCGAGCTGCGCCGGACGGTGGCCGAGCGGTGCCTGTACGGCGTGGACATCAACCCCACGGCGGTGCAGCTCGCACGCCTGTCGCTGTGGCTGACGACGCTGGCGGCCGACCGGCCGCTCACCTTCCTCGATCATCACCTGGCCGTCGGCAACAGCCTGGTCGGCGCGCGGCTGGCGGAGCTCGGCCGCCCGCCCGCGGCACGGCTGGCGCCTCGCGGGAGCGACCCGCAGCTAACGCTTTTCGGAGACGAGGCCCTGCACGCGATGGCGCGGGCCGTGATTCCCGATCGGCTTCGCCTCGCGCGCGAACCGTCCACCACGCCGCAGTCCGTCCGCGACAAGGAGCGGCGGCTCGACCGGCTGCTGGCCGGGGACGGGCCCCTGGCGCAATGGGCGCGCGCCGCCGACCTGTGGTGCGGGCTGGCTCTCGACGGCTCGCGCGGCGTGGCCCCCGGCCTGTACGCCGAATGGCAGCGACACGTCGTCGGGCTCGACACGTCGCTGGCGGCCCACCAGTGCCAGGCCGCCTGCGCGCGCGCGACCACGCTGGCCCGCCGGCACGGGGCCGCGCACTGGGAGCTGATGTTCCCGGAAGTGTTCCTCGACGAGGCGGGCCATCCACTGCCCGAGGCCGGATTCGACGCCGTCGTGGGCAACCCGCCGTGGGAGATGCTGCGAGGCGACACCGGCGACGCCCAACGCCGTGCCGGCCGGAGGGACGACACCCGGGCCGTGCTGCGTTACGTGCGGGGGTCGGGCCACTACCCGCTGCAGGGCCACGGGCACGTCAACCAGTACCAGCTCTTTGTCGAGCGCGCACTCAACTGGCTGAGGCCCGGCGGGCGCTTCGGCATGATCCTCCCGTCCGGCATCCAGTCCGACGTCGGAAGCGCGGATCTGCGCCGCCTCCTGCTGGACGGATGCGATGTCGACACCTGGCTGGCCTTCGACAACCGCAAGGGGATCTTCCCCATCCACCGCGGCGTGCGCTTCGTGGTGGTGGCGGGACGCGTCGGCGCCAGCACGGCCGCGGTGCCACTGTCGGGCGACCTCACGGACACCGCGTGCCTGCATCACCTGCCGGACATGCCGCGCGAAGAGGAGACGGCCTCGACGTCGCTGCGGCTGACTCGCGAGTTCCTCCGGCGATGGGATCCGACGCACCTCACGATTCCCGCGCTCTCCAGTCCTCTGGAGGCCGCAATCGCGTGGCGCGCCCTGGCGTCACCTCCACTATCAGCGCCGGACGGCTGGGGCGTGCGGTTCGGCCGCGAGCTGAACGCCACCGACGACGGCGCGCACTTCGTGCGGCGAAGCGCAGGCGGGCCGCTCCTGCCCGTCGTGGAAGGCAAACACCTGCGCCCGTTCGGCGTTGCCCTCGACGCGGTCGAGCGCGGTATCGCGCCGGACGCGGCGGCCACGCTGCTCGACGCGGGCAGCACTTACGGCGTGGCACGGGTGTGCTATCGCGACGTCGCCAGCTGTTCGAACCGGCTCACGCTCATCGCCGCGCTGCTACCTGCCGGTTCGGTGTCCACCCACACGGTGTTCTGCGCGAAACAGGCGCTGCCGGCAAGGGATGCGTGGTGCCTGGTGGGACTGCTCAACAGCCTGGTGGCCAACTACCTCGTGCGGCTGCAGATGAGCACGCACGTGACCACGGCACTGATGGCACGGCTGCCGGTCCCGAGGCCACAGCCCGGCGCGCGCGAGCTGGACGAGGTGGCCGCTCTCGCGGAGCGGTTATCCACCGCGTCGATCGAGTCGGACGTGAAGGCGTACGCACGGTTGAACGCCATCGTCGCCCGGATGTACGGTGTCTCCGCCGAGGAGTACCGACACATCATCTCGACGTTCCGGTTGCTGCCCGATGGTCTCCGCGCGCGGCTGGCCGGTGCGTGAGATCAATGCGCCAGCGCCGCCCATCCGCTGAGCGCGATGACGATCAGGATGGACACGGTGAGCGCGGCCGATAGGCGGTCGCCCGCTCGCAGGTAGCGAGTCGTCGCCACCAGCACGCGTGACACGGGTGTCAGCATCAGCATGAGCAGTCCCGCGTAGACGGGCAGCGGCGCCCACGGCGCGTCGGGCCACATCCCGATCGTGACCAGGCCCAGGGCCATCAGGGTGGTACTCAAGTACCCGCTCCACTGGAACAGCCGATCGATCATGGCAGGCGTACCACCATCAGCGCCGCCACCGCCAGCAGCACGGCGGCCAGAATCATCTTGAGGCTGGCCGGGGGCAGCCTGCGGCTCAGTCGAAGCCCCGCGCCCGAACCCACGCGAACCCCGATCACGGCCGACGCGGCCAGCACCGGCAGCAGCAGGCCCCGCCCCAGGTAGACCAGCGCGCCCGACGTGGCCGTGACCCCAATCATGAACGCGCTGGTGGCCGAGACGACGCGCATCGGGACGCCGCACCAGGCGTTGAGTACCGGCACCTTCACCACGCCGCCGCCCAATCCCAGCAGCGTGGACAGCACGCCGGCGACGAACGACGTGACGAGCGCGAGCCTCATCCGCGTCACGCGGTAGACCACGGCTTCGCCGCTGATCTCGTCGATGAAGCGGCCGCCCCACTCGCCGGGGTCGGCGCTCTCCGGCAGGTTGTTCCGGTGGGCGCGCCGCAGGAAGGTGAGCGCGCTCATCATCACCATCACCACGCTGAAGGTGATCATCAGCGCGCGGGGCGCCACGTACACCGCGACGAGGCTTCCCAGCAGGCCGCCTGCGGCCGTCAGCAGTTCGAGCAGGAAACCGAGGCGAAGGTTGATGTACTGCCGCCCGGCCATCGAGCCCGACACGGCGTTCGAGGTGGCGATGACGGTGGTGAGGCTGATGGCCACGGCCTGGGGCATCGGCACGCCCAGCCCCTGGACCAGCACGGGCACCAGGAACACGCCGCCACCCAGCCCGAGCATGCCGCCCATCACCCCGGCCACCACGCCGGACAGGGCGGTGAAGAGCGCGAGCGTGAACGAGACCTCCGTCAGCACGGGCGGGGGGCTCAACCCCTGGGGTTGCCGGACTCCCACGCCTTCAGCGCGGCGTACAGCGTCGAGACGATGGGGGCGGGCACGCCGTGCGCGGCGGCGCGCCGGACCGCGGCGCCCTGCAGCGCCTCGACCTCGATGCGCTTGCCCTGATCGAGATCGATGAGCAGTGACGAGCGGGTCGTGGGCGGGATGTTGGTCATGTACTCGTCGAGGGTCTCGAAGCGGTTGGGCGAGATCGTGACGCCCTCGGCGGCGGCGATCGCGGCCACCTCGCGCGCGGCGGCGTAGAACATCTCGCGCACGTGCGGATGTTTCCAGATGTAGCCAATCGGCAAGCGCGCGGCCCCCGTGAACCCCGAGAACGGCACGAGGTAGACGAACTTGTCCCAGAGGGGCGTGCGCGCGTCGGGCGCGGTGGTCACCTGGATGTCGGCGGTCGCCATGACGTCGGCAATCGCCTGCACGCGTGGCGTGAGGCTGCGTGCCCCGAACACCTCGCCGAAGATGATCGAGCGGTGCACGCCGGTCTGCACGATGAGGCCAGGCGCTTCGAGCGCCGTCGCCACGTAGGTGGTGCCGCCCAGCACGCGCGCCTCGCCCACGACGGCCGCCAGCTGGTGCACGTTGTCCACGCCGTTCTGCAGCGTCAGCACCACCGTGTCGGGCCCGAGAAGCGCGGGGATCATGGCGAACGCGGTGTCGTTGTCGTATGCCTTCACCGCGACGATTACCACGTCTACCGGGCCCACGCGCGTGGTGTCCGACTCGGCGGGCGCCCTCACGACGAAGTCCCCGAGCGTCGCGCTGCGAACCTCGAGCCCGTGCTCGCGGATGGCGTCGCGATGGGCGCCGCGAGCGATGAAGGTGACGTCCTGTCCCGCGCGCGCCAGCCTCGCGCCGAAATAGCCCCCGACCGCGCCCGAACCGAGAATGGCGAACCGCATACGAACCTAGAGCATATCGTGTCCTGCGGGCCGCGCCGGCCCGCCGCCGCGGCGCGCCCGCTTGGGTGCTATATTTGGGCGCATGGCGGCCCGCTTGACGGCCTACGTGGTCGCGTTCATCGTCGGCGTCACCTTCGTTGCCGGCCTCATCGTCGGGGCGCAGCGATCGGGCGACGGCCCGGTGGACCTGATCATCGTGAACGGCAAGGTGTTCACCGGCGATCTGGCCTCGGCCGAAGCGGTGGCCGTGCAGGGCAACAAGGTGCTGCGCGTCGGCAGCAACCGCGAGATCCAGCGCCTGGCGCGCGCGCAGACCACGGTGATCGACGCCAGGGGCGGCAGCGTCCTGCCCGGATTCAACGACGCCCACCTGCACCTCATTGGCGGCGGCCTGGCCCTCGACCAGGTGAGCCTCGGCGAGGCCGACACGCTCGACGCGCTCAAGGAAACCATCAAGGCGTGGGCCGAGGCCAACCCCGCGCGCGAGTGGATTCGCGGGCGGGGCTGGCTGTACATCCCGTTTGCCGACGGGCTGCCGACGCGGCAGTTGCTGGATCAGCTCGTGCCAGACCGGCCGGCATACCTCGTGTCGTACGACGGCCACACCGGGTGGGCGAACAGCGCGGCGCTGGAGATCGCGGGCATCACGCGCGCCTCCGAGAATCCCGTGAACGGCGTGATCGTGAGGGATGGCCGCGGGGAGCCCACCGGCGTGCTGAAGGAAGCCGCGATGGGGCTGATGAGCCAGGCCCTGCCGGTGCCCACGCGCCAGGAGCGCCTGGCCGCGGCCCGCGCCGCCATCGTCGAGGCGCATCGCGTGGGCGTGACCAGCGTGCAGGTGGCGGGAGGCTCGGCGGATGATCTGGAGGTCTTCGACGAGCTGCGGCAGCGTGACGAGTTGACCGTGCGCGTCTACCAGGCGCTGTCGGTGGAGCCGGACGCCACCGCCGCCAACCTCGACGACCTCGATGCGGTGCGCGAGCGCTTCGAGGACGATCCGCTGCTCAAGACGGGCGCCGTCAAGCTGATGGCCGACGGCGTGGTCGAGACCCGCACGGCGGCCATGCTCGAACCGTACGCCGGCACCGATGACGATCGCGGCCAGCCCCGGACTTCGTCCGAGACGCTGTCCCGGCTCGTCACCGAGCTGGACCGACGCGGCTGGCAGGTGATGACCCACGCCATCGGCGACGCCGCCATCCGCGACACCCTCGACGCCTACCAGGCCGCTGCCGCCGCGAACCCCGAGCCCGAACGCGGCCGACGGCACCGCGTGGAGCACGTCGAGACGCCCGACCCGAAGGACGTTGCCCGCTTCGGCAAGATTGGCACGGTGGCGAGCCTGCAGCCGGCGCACGGCTTCCCGCCCGACGCGGACGATCCCTGGGCCTCGAACCTCGGTCCCGAACGCGCGGCGCGCGGCTGGATGTCGGGCAGCCTTGCCAGGGGCGGCGCCCCGCTGGCCTTCGGATCGGACTGGCCCGTGGCCGACATCGATCCACTCGTCGGCATCTTCGTCGCGGTGAACCGGACCTCGAAGGAAGGGGAGCCGGCCGGTGGCTGGACCCCCGAGGAACGCCTGTCGCTGCGCGACGCGATTCGCGCATACACGAGCGGCGCCGCCTGGGCCTCGTTCGACGAGCAGCGCAAGGGCAGGCTCGAGCCCGACATGCTGGCCGACATCATCATCCTGTCCAGGGACCTCTTCGCCCTGCCCCCGGAACGCCTCCTCGAGGCAGAGGTCGTCACCACGATCGTGGACGGCAAGGTCGTCTACCGCAGGGAGACGGCCGAGACGACTGAACAGTAACGTCCCTGCTGGTTCTTACCTCCGGCCGCTCGCGGCTGGTGGGGAACTACGGCAGGCATGGCTTCGTCAGACATCACGTCGCCATGCGTACCATCTGCGCCGTGCTCCTGGCCGTGGTGGCGGTGGCCACCAGCCTACCCGCCTCCCAGGCCACCGACCTGGACCAGTTGATGGCGCGCGTGCTGGCCCGCCGCGACGAGAACTGGAAGAAGCTGCAACAGTACGTCCTGGACGAGCGCGAGTCGTTCGTCCTCACCGGCCCCGGGGGCGCGCGCCTCTACGGCCTCCGCCGCGACTACACCTGGTTCCAGCGGGAGGGCGTGTTCATCCGCAGCCCGCTCCGCGCCGACGGTGTCACGCTCAGCGAGACGGAACGCCGCAAGGCCGAGGCCGATTGGCTGAGGCGCGAGAAGCGGCGCGGGGAGCGCCAGCAGGCGCGCGCGAAGAGCGGCGCGTCTTCCTCATCGCCCCCCTCCGATCCATCTGCGCCATCTGCGGCCCCGAGTTCTGCGTCATCTGCGGCCCCTGATCCGTCCGCGTCTGCGTCCATCCTGGAACCGGCGTTCGTCTCCCACGCCTACTTCCTGCGGTTCAAGTTCGAGCCCAACCACTACGCGCTGGTCGGGCGCGAGCAACTCGACGGCCGGTCGGTGCTGCGTATCGAGTACTACCCTTCGGCCTTGTTCACGGAAGGGCGCACGCGCCCGAACACGCGCGTGCGCGATCGCGACGAGGAAATCGAGCAGAAGCTGAACAAGGTGTCGCTGGTCACGCTCTGGGTGGATCCGGAGCGCCACCAGATCCTCCAGTACACCTTCGACGACATCGACATGGACTTCATGCCCGGCCGCTCGCTCGCGCGCGTGGACGATGTGAAGGCCACGATGCGGATGGGCCAGCCATTCCCTGACGTGTGGCTGCCACGCGACATCGAGATGCAGTTCCGGATGACGCTGGCGGCCGGTCCCCTGGACGCACGCTACCGCGTCGAGTACCACGACTACCGCCAGGCCGACGTCACCTACAGGATTCGATGACAGCCCTTGCGCTCGTGCTGGCCGCGCAGGCGCTCGTCGCGTCCACCTCGCCGGAGCTCGCCGGGCAATCCCTACGAGCGGAGGCGGGACCTGTCTCGCCGAAGCCTGCCCAGGCATCCACGCCCGCGAAGGCGGAGCGCATCGAATCGGTGGTGGTGCACGGCAATCACACGACGCCCACCGGGGACGTGCTCGCCATGATCGGCGACGTCATCGGCCAGCCCTCGAGCGATGCGCTGCTCGCGGGGATCGCCGAGCGCCTTCAACAGAGCGGGCGCTTTGCCGGCGTGGATGTGCGCCGGCGGTTCCTCTCGATCGACGATCCCACGCGCGTGCTGCTGGTGATTGTGGTGGACGAGCATGCCGGCGTCTCGGACGACGACCTGACGCCCGGACCGATGAAGCGGTTCACCGCCAGCGGCATGTGGCTGCCGGTGATCGAGTACAGGGAGGGCTACGGACTGACCTACGGGGCACGCGTCAGCTTCGTGGACCGCTTCGGCCCGCGGAGCCGTCTCTCCATCCCGCTCACGTGGGGCGGCGAGCGACAGGCGCTGATGGAGCTGGAGCGGAGCTTCACGGGCCGCGCGCTGGCGAGGGTGGTGGGCGGCGGGGGGGTCACGCGCCGCGAGAACCCGTTCTACGAGTGGGGTGACATGCGCCAGACCGTGTGGGCCCGCGTCGAGAGCGCGCCGCGATCGTGGCTCCGCGCGGGGGCTGGCGCGCGGCTCTCGGATGTGGCCTTCGGCGCGATCGACGACCGGCTCACCACCTTCGGCGCGGATGTGACCGTGGACACGCGCGTGGACCCGGCGCTCCCACGCAACGCCGTCTTCGTCTCGCTTGGCATCGAGCGCCTCGGGTTCGGCTCGGAGTCGCTCGGCCCCGAGCCCCCGCCCCAGGCGGCGCTCTCGGCACGCCGCGTCAGCGTGGACGCCCGCGGCTACGTCGGCCTCATCCGGCAGGCGGTGCTGGCCCTCCGCGCGCAGTCGGTCGCCGCGTCACGGGCGCTGCCGGCCTTCGAGCAGGCGCTGGTCGGCGGCGGCGCCTCGCTCCGCGGCTACGACGTGGGCCACTTCGCGGGCGACAATATGGTGGCCTTCTCCACCGAACTCGTGGTGCCCCTCACCTCGCCCCTCAACATCGGCCGGTTCGGCGTGAAGCTGTTCGCCGACCGGGCCGTGGCGTACGCCGCCGGCGAGACGCTCGAAGACCAGGCCCTGTTCTGGGGCTACGGCGTCGGCACGTTCGTGAACGCCACGGTCTTCAGCCTCGCCGTCGATGTGGGCTGGCGCGAGGGCCGCGGCCGGCCGAATGCGCACGTGTCGTTCGGCGTGCGACTACGCTGAAGCCGGTCTCCGGTCCCTCATCTGCGCCATCTGCGCTATCTGCGGCCCTGCGTCCGTGTCTGCGTTCATCTGCGGCCCACTCCGCGTCCTACTTCACGCGTTTGAGGAAGGCGTCGTACGCCTGCGGCCCCTGGGCGCTCATATAGGCTGCGAACTCGATGCCGACCGTCTCGAGGTTCTTCAGGTAGTTCGGATCCCTGTAGGCCTCGCGCAGCGACGGCAGGAAGTCGCGCACGCGCTCCCAGACCAGCAGCAACTCGCGCCCCGACTGGAAGAAGAGCTCCTTGTGCAGGATGCCCGTGACGATGAAGGAGGAGACGAGGTCCCAGTAGGTGACGACCATCCGGTACGAAGCGTTTTCGTCCGAGCCGGCCGGGGCGAGCTTCAGCAGGTCGTCGTAGGACTGCACGCCCTTGCACTTCGCCGTGAACCAGGCGCGGGCCTGCCGCATGCGGACCTCGCGGCGCATGTCGTACAGCCGAAGGATGAGGTTGGCGTCATCGTAAGTGGGTCGTGGGTGCATAAGTGTGCCTGATGGATGGTATCTGATGGATGCGTGAATAGGCTCCGGGCCTTCGCTAAGATAGGAAGGTTATGAACCCGTGGGACCAGTTTACCGGGGCCAATGCCGGCTACGTTCAGGACCTCTACGAACGTTATCAGCGGGACCCGGGGTCGGTGGACGAGGCCACGCGCCAGGCGTTTGCCCGGTGGGCACCGCCCGTTGAGGACGGCGTGGCGGAGCCGACTGCCGGCACGGCTGCCCGGCGGGGTTCGGCCACGGAGCTCAAGGCCGGCATTGCCGCCTTCACGCTGGCCGAGTCCATCCGGCGCTTCGGTCACCTGGCCGCCCGCATCGATCCTCTCGGCTTCCACCCGCCGATTGGCGATCCGTCGCTCAATACGCACGCCCATGGCCTGACCGACGTGGCGCTGCGCCGCCTGCCGGCCGAGCTCGTCGGCGGCCCGGCGGCAGCGGGCGCGGCCCATGCCTACGAGGCCATCGAGCGGCTGCGCGCGGTGTACTGCGGGAATACCGGCCACGACTACAACCAGGTGTTCGTCCCCGAAGAGCGCGAGTGGCTGCGCCGCGCGGTGGAGTCGGGCCAGTTCCGCCCGCCGCTCGACCCCATCGACGGTCGCGAGCTGCTGGATCGCATCACCGAGGTCGAGAGCTTCGAACGCTTCCTGCACCGCACCTTCCCGGGCAAGACGCGGTTCTCGATCGAAGGCCTGGACATGATGATCCCCGTCCTCGACGAGATCATCCACGACGCCGCCGCGGGCGGCGTGAAGCACGTGATGATCGCCATGGCCCACCGCGGACGGCTGAACGTGCTGGCGCACATCCTCCGGAAGCCGTACGCGCAGATCCTGGCGGAGTTCAAGGACCCGCTGCTGCCGCGGTCGTGGGCCGAGGACCTCGGCTGGATGGGCGACGTGAAGTATCACGCCGGCGCCCGCGTGGAGCGCCGCGACGATCTGCCCGAGACGCTCGTCGTGTCGATGCCGCCCAACCCGAGCCACCTCGAGGCCGTGGATCCCGTGCTGGCAGGGATGGCTCGCGCCGCGGCCACCGACGTGGACCAGCCGGGGCCGCCGCGCTTCCGCAAGGAGCAGGTGCTGGCGATCCTGATCCACGGCGACTCGGCGTTCCCCGGCCAGGGCGTGGTGGCCGAGACACTGAACCTGTCGCGGCTGACGGGCTACGACGTCGGCGGCATCATTCACGTCATCGCGAACAACCAGCTGGGATTCACCGCCGAGCCGCGCGAGTCTTACAGCACGAGCTACGCCAGCGGCATGGCCCGCGGGTTCAAGATTCCCATCGCGCACGTCAACGCGGACGACCCGGTGGCGTGCATCGAGGCGGCGCGCCTGGCGTGGGCCTACCGCCACCGCTTCGGTCTCGACTTCCTGATCGACCTGGTCGGCTATCGCCGCTACGGTCACAACGAAGGTGACGAGCCGGCGTTCACGCAGCCGCGCCTCTATCAGATCGTGGCGTCGCACCCGACGGTGCGCGAGCAGTACGCCCGTCACCTCGCCGAGACCGGCCAGGTGGCGGCCGCCGACGCCGAGGCGATGGCGCAGGAGCATTTCGGCGCCATGGAGCGCGCCTACGCGACGCTGAAGCCCGAGCAGGACTTCGTCCCGCCCCTGCCGGAGATTCCCCCGAGCGGCGCGGCCCGTCGCGCGCAGACCGCCGTGCCGCTGGACCGCCTCGCGGCCCTCAACGCCGAGCTGACGCGCGTGCCCGAGGGCTTCACCGTGCACCGGAAGCTCGAACGGGGACGCGACCGCCGCAAGACGATGTTCGACAGCCCGGACGAGCGCTCGGTGGACTGGTCCGCGGCCGAGGAGCTGGCGTTCGCGTCCATCCTGCAGGACGGCGTGCCCATCCGCCTGACCGGCGAGGACGTGGAGCGTGGCACGTTCTCGCACCGCCACGCGGTTTACCACGACGCGGTGACGGGCGCCGAGTACGTGCCGCTGCAGTCCATCCCGAGCGCGCGCGCGGCGTTCGAGATCCACAACAGCCCGCTCACCGAGAACGCGACCATCGGCTTCGAGTTCGGCTACAACATCCAGGAGCCGGACCGCCTGGTCCTGTGGGAAGGCCAGTACGGCGACTTCATCAACGGAGCGCAGGTCGTGCTCGACGAGTTCCTCACGTCGGGTCGCGCCAAGTGGGGCCTGGCGCCCTCGCTGGTGCTGCTGCTGCCGCACGGCTACGAGGGCCAGGGGCCGGATCACTCGAGCGCCCGGCTCGAACGCTTCCTCAACGCCGCCGCCGATACGAACATGCGCATCGCGAACTGCACCACCGCGGCGCAGTACTTCCACCTGCTGCGCCGCCAGGCGGGGCTGCTCCAGACCGACCCGCTGCCGCTCATCGTGATGACGCCCAAGAGCCTGCTGCGTCATCCACGCACGGCGTCCTCGCCGGCGGAGCTGGCCGAGGGCCGCTTCCAGCTGGTCATCGACGACGAGACGGTGAAGCAGCCAGCGAAGGTCCGGCGCCTGGTGCTGTGCAGCGGCAAGATCCATGTGGACCTCGCCACCAGCGAGGCGCGCAAGGAGATCCAGTCCGTGGCGCTGGTCCGCGTCGAGCAGCTCTACCCGTTCCCCGCGGACGAAATCCGCGCGGTGCTGGACCGGTACCCGAAGCTGAGCGACGTGTGCTGGGTGCAGGAAGAGCCCGAGAACATGGGCGCCTGGGAATTCGCGCGGCCGCTGCTCGAACAGCTCATCGACGGCCGCTGGCCCCTGCGCTACGTCGGGCGCGTCCGGAACTCGAGCCCGTCGGAGGGCTCGTCCACGTGGCACGCCGCCAACCAGCGCGCGATCGTCTCGCAGGTCTTCGAGCAGAAGGCGGACGTGAAGGAGCTGGACCGCGTGCTGTCGAAGCAGGTCTGAATCATGCCAAACATCGTAGTGCCGGAACTGGGCGAGTCGGTCGTCGAAGCCCGCGTGGCGAAGTGGTTGAAGCAGGTCGGCGACCGCGTGTCCGCCGGTGAGGCGCTGGTCGAGCTCGAAACCGAGAAGATCGACCTCGAGGTGAGTGCCGACCGCGCCGGCGTCCTCGCGTCCATCGCGCACCAGGAAGGCGCGGACGTGAAGGTCGGCGAGGTGCTCGGTGTGCTGGACGAGGCCGCCGCCGGCGCCCCCATTCCATCTGTGCCATCTGCGGCATCTGCGGCCCTGTCATCCGCGCCATCGGCGGCCGCGGCATCCGAAGAAATCCGTGTCACCCCCACGGCGCGTAACGTCGCGAAGGCGCACGATGTGAAGCTCCAGTCGGTGCCCGCCACCGGCCCGCGCGTCACCAAGGGCGACGTCCTGCGCGCGGCCACCCCAGCCGCCGACGCCCCGCCTCCCGCCTCCGCTCGGCCAGGGACGCCAGCCGAGCTTCGGCGAAGCAAGCCCGTCGAGGCAGCCCCCGGCGCCCGCACCGAGACGCGCGAGCGGATGTCGAAGCGTCGTGCCACCATCGCCCGGCGGCTCGTCGAAGCGCAGCACACGGCCGCCATGCTCACCACCTTCAACGAGGTGGACATGGGCGCGGTGATGGACTTCAGGGCGCGGCGCAAGGACGCCTTCCACAAGCAGCACGGCGTCGGCCTCGGCATCGCGTCCTTCTTCGTGAAGGCGGCCATCAGCGCGCTCAAGGCCTTCCCCGCGGTCAACGCCGAGATCCAGGGCGACGAGATCGTCTACAAGCGCTACTACGACATCGGCATGGCGGTGGGCGCCGAAGGCGGGCTGGTCGTGCCCGTGATGCGCGACGCCGACCAGATGTCGTTCGCCCAGATGGAGCATGCGATCCGCGATTTCGCGAAGCGCGCAAACGACGGGACCCTGACCCTCGAGGACCTGAGAGGCGGCACCTTCACCATCACCAACGGCGGCGTCTTCGGATCGCTGATGAGCACGCCCATCCTGAACCCGCCGCAGGTGGGCATCCTCGGCCTGCACAAGATCGCGGACCGCCCGGTGGCCGTGAATGGCCAGGTGGTGGTGCGCCCGATGATGTACCTCGCCCTCAGCTACGATCACCGCATCGTGGACGGGCGCGAGGCCGTCCAGTTCCTCGTCCGCATCAAGGAGCTCATCGAGGACCCGGCCTTCATGCTGGTCGAAGGATGATGTAGATGGCACTGCCGGACCGGCGGACCGCCACGGTGCTGCTCCTGGCCTGGCGCGGCGGCGACCGCGCGGCGCTGGACCGGTTGCTGCCTGTCGTGTACGACGAACTGGCCGGGCTGGCGCATCGCGCCCTTCGCTCCGAGCGGTCCGCTCACACGCTCCAGACACGCGCGCTGGTCCACGAGGCCTATCTCCGGCTGGTGGATGCCGACATCTCGTTCCAGGACCGCGCGCACTTCATGGCCGTCGCGGCGCGCACCATGCGCCGCATCCTCGTGGATCACGCGCGCGCACGCCGGCGCGACAAGCGCGGCGGCGACGCCATCCGCATCGACATCGACAAGGTCGATCTCCCGGCGCCGGGGCAGGCCCTCGACATCCTCGACCTCCACGAGGCCCTGGACCGCCTCGCCACCTTCGACCCGCGCAAGTCGGCCATCGTCGAGCTGCACTTCTTCGGCGGATTGAGCTACGACGAGACCGCCGAGGCCGTGGGCCTGTCGGCCGCCACCGTGGACCGCGAGCTGCGGCTGGCCAAGGCGTGGCTCAAGGTCGAACTCGGTCACGCCTCCGCCTCCTGACATGACTCCCGAACGCTGGGCCCGCGTGCAGGACCTGTTCGAACACGCGACTGCCCTGCCGCCGCCCGATCGCGCGGCCGCGGTCCACGCCCGGGCGGACGACGACGACATGGCCGCGCTGGTGCTCTCGATGCTCGCGGCCGACGAGGATGACACGGGCGAGATGGAACAGGCCGTCGACGAGGCCGTGCGCGTAGTGGCGTCCGCAGCCACCGTCCCCCGCGAGCAGCGCCTCGGGCCCTATCGCATCGTCTCGGAGATCGGACAGGGCGGCATGGGCACGGTCTACCTGGCCGAGCGCGCCGACGGCGCATTCGAGCAGCGTGTGGCCATCAAGGTGGTCCGCGGGCTGCTGGACCAGGAGCGCGTCCGCCGGTTCAGGGCCGAACGCCAGATCCTGGCCTCGCTGCAGCACCCGAACATCGCGCGTCTCGTGGATGGCGGCACCACCGACGATGGGTGGCCGTACCTGGTGATGGAGTACGTCGAGGGCCAGCCCATCGATGCGTACGGGCGCGAACGACAGCTCTCCATCGTCGAGCGGCTGCGGCTCTTCATGGTGGTCTGCGAGGCGGTCGGCCACGCGCACCGGCACCTGATCGTCCACCGCGACATCAAGCCGTCGAACATCATCGTCACCGCCGACGGCACGCCCAAGCTGCTCGACTTCGGCATCGCCAAGCTGCTCGATTCGGACGACCCCGAGCTGTCGGCGCGGACGATGACCGGCATGCGGATGCTGACGCCCGATTACGCCTCGCCCGAACAGGTGCGCGGCGAACCGGTGACGACGGCCACCGACGTCTACGCCCTCGGCGTGCTGCTGTTCGAGCTGGTCACCGGCCGCCGCCCGCACGCCTTCAAGACCCTGACCGCCCGGGAGATCGAACGCGTCGTCTGCGACACCGAGGCCCCGCGCCCGAGCACCATAGCCGCAGGCCTGCACGAGGACCTCGACATCATCGTCGGCACGGCGCTGCACAAGGATCGCGAGCGGCGCTACCGCTCCGTCGAGGCCCTGGTGGAAGACGTGGAGCGCTTCATCGACGAGCGCCCCATCCACGCAAGGCCGGCCACCTGGCGGTACCGCGCCAGGCGGTTCGCGGCGCGGCACCAGTGGGAGGTGGCCGTCGCGGCGCTCTTCGTGCTGATGCTGGTGGGCTTCTCGGTGCTGATGTCGGTCCAGGCGGCGCGAGTCGCCCGCGAGCGCGACCTCGCGCAACAGGAGCGCGACGCCGCCGAGGAGGTGGCGTCGTTCCTGGTCGGGCTGTTCGAGGTGTCCGATCCGCGCGAGTCGCGCGGCGGCACGGTGACGGCCCGCGAGCTGCTGGACCGCGGGGCCGTGCAGATCGAGAGCTCGCTGGCCCGCCGTCCCGTCGTCCAGGGCCGGCTGATGGACACCATCGGCCGTGTGTATCGGCAGCTCGGGCTGTTCGATCAGTCCGAGTCGCTCCTGGCCCGCGCGCTCCAGCTCCGCGAGGGAACCGCCACGGGCCCGAGCGACGATGTGGCCGACACCCTGGCCGAGATGGCCGAGGTCGCGCGCGAGAAGGGGAACTACGCGGAGGGAGAGGCCCTGCACCGGAGGGCCCTGGAGATGCGACGCGCCCTGCACGGCGACACACACGATACCGTGGCGTTCTCGCTGAACGGCGTGGGCTTGGCGCTGGACCAGCAGGGGCGCTATGACGAGTCGGAGCAGGTGCTCCGGAGCGCCATCGACATGTGGCGGCGGGTGCGGCCGCGGGCTGACCCGCAGGTGGCGGTGGGCCTGAACAACCTGGGGCAGATGCTTCGGCGACGCGCCCGCTATGCCGACGCCGAGCCCGTGTTGAGGGAAGCGCTCGACATCCGGCGCGCGGCCTTCAATGGCGCGCACCCGCTGCTGTCGAACTCGCTGATGCAGTACGGGCAGCTGCAGAACCAGCTGGGCAACTTCGCCGAGGCCGAGCGCTACATGCGCGAGGCGCTCGAGATGCGGCTGACCGTCTACGGGCCGGACCACTTCATTGTCGGGACCTCCTACAACAACCTCGCCTCGCTGCTGCACGACACGGGGCACTACGACAAGGCCGAGCCGTTGTACCGCGCCAGCCTCGAGATCAGCCGCCAGACCCTGGGCGAGGGGCATCCCGAGACGGCGGTGACGCTGAACAACCTCGCCTCGCTCCTGGAGGATCGCGGCGACCTGGGCGGCGCCGAGGCGATGTTCCGCGACGCGCTGGCCGTGCGGCGCCAGGCGCTCGGCGACGAGCATCCCGCGGTGGCGCGCGGCATGCACAACCTGGCGCGCGTCCTCGTATCCAGGAACAGGCTGGCCGAGGCAGGAGACCTGCTGGACGACTCGCTGGTCATCAAGCGCAAGACGCTCGGCGGGGAACACCTCGAGGTCGCCACCGGCATCGGGCTGCAGGCGCAGATCCAGGCGAAGGCGGGCCGCCCCGGCGAGGCGCTGACGCTCTCCGGCCAGTCGCTCGGCATGCTGCGGCGCGTGATGCCCGACGATCATCTCTCCATCGCCACCGCTCTGCTCTCGCACGGCCAGTTGCTGGTGGACGCCGGGCGAGCGCGGGAGGCGGTTCCGCTGGCCGAGGAAGCCCTCCGCATCCGGCGGGCGCACTTTCCCCCGGGGCACGCCCTGGTCGCCCGCGCCGAGGCGCTGCGCGACCAGGCCGCGTCCCACGCTCAGCGCTGAGCGTTCGCGCTCGCGGACCGCGCCGCACGCGCCCTGAAGATCACCAGGTGACCCGCCAGGCGGCCAGGACCATCACCGTCGGCAGCACCACGAAGGGTGGCCTCGTCACGAAGGTGTTCAGGCGATCGGGCGTGGAACCGAACGCGGCAAGAGGGGCGTCGAGACCACGGCAATCGTGATGATGTTGGCGAGGGCCGCCGCGATGATGATGAATCCCTGCCCGACCAGCATGATGGCGCGCGCGCGATCAGAACACGATCTGTAACCGGAACACGCCCGACCAGAACGCGGTGTCCCCCGGCTTCGGCGTGCGCGCGGCGTCCTCGAAGTCCTCGTGGATGGCGTTGGCCACGAGTTTCAGGTGTGGCGCGGGGTACCAGTTCACGCCAGCCGTCCAGATGCGGTCCGTGTTCTCGAGAATGTGGTCGGCGCGGGGGTTGCTGAACGGCAGGCCTTCCTTGCTGGCGCTGCCGAAGCCGAGCTCCTCGTAGCGGGCAGCCAGCTCGATGGCGCCGGGGCCGCCGTTGAGGAGCGATCGTCGCATGCTGATGTTGTCGTCCTTGTCCTGGCCGGTGACGATCCACGTGCCGCTCACGTACCAGCCGGTACCGATGAAATCCGACAGATCGCGATCGCCCAGGCCCTGCTCTGCCCGGTCCTCGCGTGTCTGAATCCACTCCGCGCGCAGCCCGTAGGGTCCCGGTGTCCAGTCCAGCTCGATGCCGACACGCTGGCGACGGCCCTTCACGTACACCGGCTCGACGTAGTCGAAGCCGTACGGTGTCTCACCGCGCAGGCTGTTGAGCCCCTCGGGGAGGCGGCCGTTCGTGTAGGCGGCGCCGAGCCGAAGGCTGCCGAGCGCCGCATCGGCTCCGACAAGGGGACGCAGCACCGCCGCGGTCACGCGGCCCACGAGGGTGGGGCCGAGCCGGTCGTCCTCGCCGGTCGGAAACTGCGGCTCCTCGAGCTTGCCGATGTCACCATCCGTGTCGAACCAGCCAGCCTCGTAGGTGAGACCGCGGCCGAACGCCCGGCCGTAGACCATCACGCCCTTGTCGCGGTTCGGTGTGAGCTGGGTGGAGATCCTCGCGCGAAAAAAGAAGTCGAGGTCGGTGCGGCCGATGTTCTGCTCGAGGCCGAAGGGCATCTTGAACCGGCCGCCACGCACCGAGAAGGCGTCGAACGTATCCCAGTTCAGGTACACGTCCCTCCAGTCGCCCCAGCTGGCCTCGTTGTCCGCGACGTCCGCCTCACGCTCGATCTCGAAGTCGAGGTGCCGCGTGAGCTCGCCCTTCAGCCCGAAGCGCAGGACGTTCAGCTGGAACAGGTCCTCGTCGAGGTCGGGGTCGAACCCTCGCCAGTCGAACGCGAACTTCGCGCGCAGGTCCACGTGCACGTCCTCGCCGAACACGATGGACGGGCGGCCGTCCCAGACCAGCCCGCGCCTGGGCGGCGCGGTCTGCGCGTGCGCATCGAGCGCTCCCCACGAGAGGACCGCCACCAGGCCGATGAGCCACAGGCCGGCACTGCGCGTCACGACCGGTCTCCAGGCAGGCGTCCGGCCGGTGCGCCGACGCGAGCGATCAGCTCCTGGTAGGCCTGGTTCAGGCGACGGACGGCCGCTGCATCGTCGATCATGAGCGCGACCTCGCGGCGGAAATCGAGACTGAGGGTCGACAGCGCCATGCTGCCGATCACGGCGCGTGACTCGTCGATGATGATCAGCTTGCCGTGGGCATCCAGCCGTCCGGGCAGCGGCGAGCCGATCACGGAGACGTCCACCCCCGCCTTGCGTCGCTCGCGGAGCAGCGCCACGACCCCGGGGTCCGACAGCTTGTGGTCCAGGATGCGGATGCTGCGTCGCGCGCCGGCGATGAGCTTGTGCACATCTGCGCGCGCGCGCTCCGGCCCCACGATGAGGCGCCGGCTGAAGCGGTGGCCGAGCGCCAGGGGGCGGCCACGCGTGTCGGACTCGAACAGGTGCAGGAGGCTCGCCACCACGGCCTCGTCGTGGGTGACGAGCACCGCGTCCCAGGTGCTCGTGAAGCACTTGCGCGTCGGATTCAGGGTCGCCACCATCGCGGGGCCTTCGTCGGCCACCAGGTACTTCGCGTGATATTTGACGACGGGGTCGGCGTACCAGTTCACCGCGGCGCCCATCGCCTCGAGCGTCTCCCACAGCCTCTTCAGCCGCTTGCGGCCGCCCTTCGCGCGCTTGGTGAGCAGCGCCTCCACGGCCACGCCCCGTTCGAGAGCGGAGGCCAGCGCATCCAGCACCTCCACGTCATCACAACGGAAGAGCGACAGGACGAGACGCCGTCGCGCGCCGCCGATGAGGCGCAGCATGGCGCTGCGTCGCTCGGCCGGCTCGAGCACGACGACTTCACGGCGCCGGGCCGATCGAACAGGTCGCTCAACCGCGCTTCGGCGGGTGCCACGAGACATGCTTGATGCCGATCTTGCCGTCGCCCATCAACTGGGCGCTCAGGTCCTCGATGGAGTCGCCCGGTCCCAGCGTGGCCAGATAGCGCACGGTGGCGTCGTCGCCCTGGGTGACCTCCCGGGGCTCGAAGACGATGCCGTTGACGGCGAACACCTGGTGAATATGGGCCATGGGCAGCTCGCGCCCGTCTGCCACGACCTCCACCACCATGCTGCGCGGCCGGTCCTCGCTGAACAGGTTGAGCGCCGGCAACATCGCGCAGAGGAACAACGTGCCCAGGCCGGCCACCGCAAACGCCCCGAGGCCCGCGGCCATCCCGAGCCCCATCAGGATGAAGAGGATGGTGATGTCGCGCGCGTCCTCGACCGGCGTGCGAAAGCGGATGATGCTGGCCGCGCCCGCGATGCCAAACGCCCGCGCAAGCGAGTTGCCGATGATGATCATCATCAGCGCGCCCGACACGCACAGCAGCACCTGGGCCTGATCCATCGTCGGGTTGGGCGCGCGCTCGGTCCTCGTCTGGCGGTGCACGACGGTCACCAGCATGCCGATCACGGCCGCGGCCATCAGCTTCGCCAGCTCGAAGATCGGATGGCTCAGGGTGCCCGGCGGTTGCGCGCCGAACGGATCGGCGCCGGCGGCGGCACCCGGCTGCAGCCCGAGCCCGGGCCAGAGCATGCCGACGCCCACGAGCGCCACGCTGACGACGATGACGCCGACGATGGTGAGCACCCGGTCCCACTGCAGCTCGTTGCTCTTCGCCTCGGCGAGGGAATCCTTGATTTCGAGGACGCGGTCGAGCAGCGAGAGGCGCAGCAGCTCGCCCACCTTCGGGTTGGGCCCGACGATGGTGAAGCGGCGATGGAGGCGCTGGGCCGTGGTGTGGCCACGCACCAGCGCGCGGATGCCGGCGCTGTCGGCCCTGGGCACCGTATGCAGGTCGACGACCACGTGCTGGTGACCCTGCCTGAAGAGGTCCTGCACGCGGTGTTCGAGTTCTTCCGCGGGCCCGCCTGCCACGAGGGCTTCCTGGGGGGACAGGACCAGTCGGGAACCCGGCGCCGGTGAAGAAGAGACAGCCATTCGGGAGCGAAGACTTGTGGCGGAACGGTAGCACGTATGGTTAAGCTGAACAAACCTCATGGCAGCCGCTTTCCCCCGCCTGCCAATCCCGCTCCTCGCGGCCGGTTCGACCGCGGTGTGGATGATGGCCTGCAGCGGCAGCAGCAGGTCGCCCGCCACACCCACGCCGGGCGGAGGAGTGGGCGCCGGGCAGGGAGGATCGGGCACCGCCAGCGTCATCGTCGCCGCCGATATCGGCATGTGCGACTCGCCGGGCCCCGAGGCCACGGCGCTGGTGGTCGATCGCCTGCCCGGCCGGTTGCTGCTCGCCGGCGACATCGCCTACATGCACGGGTCCACCGAGAACTTCCAGCGATGTTTCGAGCCGTCGTGGGGCCGGTTCCGTGGCCGGTGGCATGCCGTGCCCGGCAACCACGAGTACCAGTCACCTCATGCCGCGCCCTACTTCGAATACTTCGGCGACGCCGCGGGCGCTGACGGCACCGGCTATTACTCGCTGCGCGTCGGCGACTGGCACGTCCTGATGCTGAACTCGAACGTGCCCGCCGAGCGCGGTTCGCCCCAGTGGGACTTCGCGCGCCGCGAGCTCGAGATCGAGCGGAGACCGTGCACGCTGGCCGTGTGGCACCATCCGCTGTTCACCTCGGGCCCCAACGGGCCGAATCCGTTCATGCGCGACATGTTTGCCCTGCTCGATGCCGCGGGCGTGGACGTGGTGGCCAACGGGCACGACCACCTGTACGAGCGCTTCGCCCGTCAAACCGCGGACGGACGGACGTCCGAGCGTGGTATCCGGCAATTCACGGTGGGCACCGGCGGCGCGCGGCTCTATCAGCCCGCCGGCATCGCGCCCAACTCCGAGGCGCGCGCGTCCCGTTTCGGGGTGCTGCGCCTGTCGCTCGAGCCCACCAGCTTCCGGTGGGAGTTCGTCGCCGCCCCGGGTGAGACGGGGGATGCCGGCTTCGAGCTCTGCCACTGACACCCCCGCGGGGTTCACGTTACGATAGGCGGATGAGAGTTTTCCTCGCTGCCCTCATGGTGATGGCTGGCGCCGCCGTCGGCGCGCAGTCGCGGCCCCAGCAGTTCCAACCCCTTCCCGCGCCGCCCGATGTGGCCAAACCGCCCGCCGATGCCCAGAAGACGACGTCGGGCCTGGCGCACAAGGTGCTGCAGCCCGGCACCGGCACGGTGAAGCCCACCGCCCAGGACTTCGTCACGGTCCACTACACGGGGTGGACCACCGACGGGAAGATGTTCGACAGCTCATACGCGCGCGATGCGGCGAGCACCTTCCCGGTGAACCGCGTGATCAAGGGCTGGGGCGAAGGCGTCCAGCTGATGGTGACCGGCGAGAAACGCCGGTTGTGGATCCCGAAGGAGCTGGCGTACGAGGGCCAGTCGGGCCGCCCGCAGGGCATGCTGGTGTTCGACGTCGAGTTGCTCGAGGTGTCGCCCTCGCCCACCGTGCCGCCGCCCGACGTGGCGGCCCCACCCAGCGACGCGCAGAAGACCCCCTCGGGCCTGGCCTACAAAGTCCTGCGTCCCGGCAAGAGCGGCGGCGCCCGCCCGTCGAAGACCAGCCGCGTCACCGTGCACTACTCGGGCTGGACGACCGACGGCAAGCTGTTCGACAGCTCGCTGATGCGAGGGCAGACGGCGTCGTTCGGCCTCACGGACGTCATCGAGGGCTGGACCGAGGGCCTGCAGCTGATGGTGCCGGGCGAGAAGACGCGTTTCTGGATCCCCGAGCGGCTGGCCTACAAGGGCCAGAATGGCAGGCCCAAGGGAATGCTCGTGTTCGACGTGGAACTGCTCTCGACAATGGGACAGTAGTTCGCACGAAGGTTCCGGGCACGCGGGTTCAAAGCACGCGAAGGTTCAACGCACGGCACGCGGGTTCGGAACACGTGGGTTCGACGCCACGTAGGTTCACTGCATCGTGACGATGCGCCGGGGGTGTGGCAGCGGTTCCTGCCTCAGATGCGCAGATAACAGGCTGCAGCTACGCTGATTGCCGTGCCTGAAACGCGGCGAGTGGTCAGCCAGCCCAACGCCATCGGCGTCATCTGCGTCATCTGCGTTGCGCCATCTGCGGTAATCTGCGGCGGGTTGATCTGCGGTCCCTGGATGATCGGGCCCATCTGAGTCCTATGCCGCGTCATCGAGCAGCATCACCGCAATCCATCCGCGTTCGAGCCGCCGCCGATACCCGCAAGTGGCGCGACGTGCCCGTCGATCGCGGGGACGTGGGCGTGCGCGTGGACCTCGTGGTGCTTCGTCACCTGGCGCACGAGCCAGGGGTTTCGCGCGCCCGCATCCAGAAGTGGATCGCGGCGGGTCGCGTCCATGTGAACGGCGCTCCCGCGCCGAGGTCTTCGTGGCGTGTGGCCGAGGGCAATACGGTGCAGGTCGACGCGCGCGAGATCCGCACCCGCGCCCGGCCCCGGGCCGAGGCGACGCCTCTCGACGTGCTCTTCGAGGACGCGCACCTCATCGCCCTGAACAAGCCCGCGGGCGTCGTGGTCCACCCCTCGTACAAGCACGCCACCGGCACCCTGATCAACGCGCTGCTCTGGCACGCGGCGAAGTGGCCCTCGGGTGACGCGCCGGCCCTGCTGACGCGCCTCGACAAGATGACCTCGGGCATCCTGCTGGTCGCCAAGCGCCGCGAGGTGATGGCGGCGCTGCAGCGCGAGATGCGAGCGCTGCGCATCGAGAAGGACTACCTGGCCGTGGTGCACGGCACGCCGACGCCGGCGAGGGGGACCATCGACCTGGCGCTCGACCGCGATCCCTGGGACAGGCGGAAGGTGACGGTGACGGATCGGGGCGGGCAGCCGGCGGTGACGAATTACGAGCGCGTGAGCACGACCGCGGGTGGGGGCGAAATGGTCGTCGGGTCGTCAGCCCCGGCGACGTTCTCCCTCGTGCGCTGCCGGCTCGTCACCGGCCGCATGCACCAGATCCGCGTGCACCTGGCGCACAAGGGGTGGCCACTGGTGGGGGATCCGGTCTACGGAAGAAAGGACGGGACGATCGACTTCCCGCGACAGGCCCTGCACGCCTGGCGCGTCGCGCTCACCCATCCCGTGACGCGCGAGCCACTGGAGATCGTCGCGCCACTCCCGGAAGATCTCGGCGCGCTCCTCACGCGCCTCGGCCTGGCGCTACCTGACCAACGCTGACACCTGTCCACGGGAACACGAAGGGCACGAAGAACACGAAGCACGCACGAAGATCGATTTGGGGAGAGCGCGTCCTCAGCAGCATGCCCCACTGGCGTTCTTCGTGTATTCCGTCGTGTCCTCGTGTCCAGCGTGTTCCCGGACTCGTTCAGAA
>Ga0105094_10000098_pt1 | contig 35002 bp, 32 predicted proteins | sample PPLLak1March2015_2_FD_87023 | JGI IMG/M metagenome (GOLD analysis project Ga0105094, IMG submission 87023) | Freshwater sediment microbial communities from Prairie Pothole Lake near Jamestown, North Dakota, USA - PPLs Lake P8 Core (3) Depth... | ecosystem: Environmental > Aquatic > Freshwater >...
ATACCCCAGCATCTGGCTGTATTTCGTGATCGCCGCCGTCAAGGTCGTCTTCCCGTGGTCGATGTGCCCCATCGTCCCTACATTCATGTGCGGCTTCGTGCGCTCAAATTTCTGCTTGCCCATAAGTGCTCTCCTTCACTCAATTATGTTCAGGAAAATTCTTATTTCGGTTGGCGACTGATCAGGCGCCAATAATCGCTCTGGCCACATTCTCTGCGACGCGAGCATAATGATCGAATTCCATGGTGAACACCCCACGTCCCTGGGTTGCTGAACGCAGATCCGTAGCGTAGCCGAACATCTCTGCCAGCGGGACCTGGGCGCGCACCGCCTGGGCGTTTCCTGGGCGTGGTTCCATACCCAGGATATCGCCGCGCTGGGCATTGAGCTGCCCGATGATCTCACCCAAAAACTCCTCCGGTGCGATCACTTCCACTTTCATGATCGGTTCCTGGAGTACTGGAGCGCCCTTCTGGACACCTTCTTTGAAAGCCATCGAGGCAGCCATCTTGAAAGCCATCTCGTTGGAATCAACCTCATGGTAGGAACCATCATACAGCTTGACATAGATATCCGTGACGGGGTAGCCAGCAATCACGCCGGCTTCAGCAGCCTCGCGCACACCTTTTTCCACTGCCGGGATATACTCTTTGGGGATTACCCCACCGATAACTTTATTTTCAAATATCACACCGCTGCCTTGCTCGCCCGGCTCCATCTCAAAGATCACATGCCCGTATTGGCCGCGGCCGCCCGATTGTTTTACATAGCGACATTCGGCTCGCTCAACTGGTAGTGTGATAGCTTCCCGGTAAGATACCTGCGGACGACCAACCCGCGCTTGCACGCGGAATTCCCTCAACATGCGGTCGACGATAACCTCCAGGTGCAGCTCTCCCATTCCGGAGATAATCGTCTGCCCGGTGTCCTCTTCGCTCCGCACCCGGAAGGTCGGGTCTTCTTCTGAGAGCTTTCGGAGGGCTTCACCCATCTTATCCTGGTCAGCAGTGGTCTTCGGTTCAATTGCCACAGAGATGACCGGTTCCGGAAAGGTGATATCCTCCAGGACAATGACGTTTGAGGCATCGCACAGCGTATCGCCGGTGAATGAATTTTTTAAACCCAGGACAGCCCCAATGTCACCAGCCAGTACCTCTGTAATATCCTCACGGTGATCAGCGTACATACGCAGCAGGCGGCCGATGCGCTCTCGCTCGTCTTTTACCGAGTTATACACCATAGTCCCCTGGGTCAGCTTGCCCGAATAAACCCGAATATATGCCAGTCGTCCGACATAGGGATCGGTGACAATTTTAAAGACCAGGGCGCTCAGGGGAGCGTCGTCACGGGGCGGTCTTTCTACGGTTTCATCCGTGCGGGGATTGATGCCCTGCACTGCCGGGATCTCCGCAGGCGAAGGCAGGTAATCAACAATCCCATCGAGAAGCGACTGCACGCCTTTATTGCGCAGTGAGCTGCCGCAAAATACCGGGGTAGCTTTACCAGCAATAACCTCACGGCGCAAGGCTGCCTTGAGCTCATCGACCGAGATCTCCTCCCCTTCCAGATATTTGAGGGTTAACTGATCATCGGTCTCTGCGATTTGCTCGACCATGCGCTCGCGGTACTCCGCCATCTGGTTGCGCAGGTCCACCGGAATCTCGGTTTCGCGTGGCTCTTTGCCCAGGTCGTCTTCCCAGATGATCGCCTTATTCTGGATCAGGTCGATAATGCCATTGAAAGACGATTCCACGCCAATTGGTCTCTGCACTGCCACCGGGTTTGCACCCAGGCGTTGGCGAATCATTTCCAGGGTGCGCTCGTAGGAAGCACCAACCCGATCCATCTTATTTACAAAACAAATTCGCGGTACGTTGTAGCGGTCAGCCTGTCGCCATACAGTCTCGCTCTGCGGCTCAACACCCTGAACAGCATCGAAAATGACCACACCGCCATCCAGCACGCGCAGAGAACGCTGGACCTCGGCAGTGAAATCTATATGACCTGGGGTGTCTATAATATTGATCTGATAGTCCTTCCACTCCGCAGAGACCGCTGCCGAGACAATGGTTATCCCGCGCTCGCGCTCCTGCTCCATCCAATCCGTGACGGTAGTGCCATCATCGACCGAACCCAGGCGGTACGTCTTGCCAGTATAGAACAAGATCCGCTCGGTAGTCGTCGTCTTACCGGCGTCGATGTGGGCAATAATCCCAATATTACGGTACCGCTCTAACGGATACTGGCGAGACATGGTGTTCAACACTTAGTAGATCGGGCAGTCAGAGAATATTTCAGTGACGCTATCTCAAAATCGGATCCCGACCAACCATTCCTTATAATCGATAATGCGAGAAGGCCCGGTTGGCTTCCGCCATTTTATGGGTCTCTTCACGTTTACGGATCGATGCGCCGGTATTGTTCGCCGCATCGAGCAGCTCGCCAGCCAGCTTTTCAGCAAATGACTTTCCGGAGCGAGCTCTAGCGGAGGCCAGGATCCAGCGTGTGGCCAGGGCAAAACGGCGATCAGGAGCGACCTCCATCGGCACCTGGTAAGTAGCACCTCCAACCCGGCGAGGCTTGACTTCCATGACCGGGGCAACATTCTTCATCGCCTGATCAAAAACCTCGATCGGACTACGTTTGGCTCGCTCCTCGATCATATCCATGGCCTCATAAAACTTATGGGCAGCCACGCTTTTCTTGCCATTGTGCATCAAGCGATTGATAAATGACTGCACCTGAGGGCTGCTGTAGCGCACGTCGGGGCGGATTTCGGATTTTTCGGGTTTGCTACGTCGAGACATTCGATCTCTCCAATATTTATTTCTTAGCGCCGGCATCCGCTTTCGGTCGCTTGGAACCATACTTGGAGCGACCCTGCCTGCGGGCATTGACTCCACCGGTATCCAGGGAACCGCGCACAATATGGTAGCGGACGCCAGGCAAGTCTTTCACACGCCCACCGCGCACCAGAACAACCGAGTGCTCCTGGAGTGTGTGCCCTTCACCCGGGATATATGCAGTGACCTCGATACCGTTACTCAGACGCACACGGGCGATCTTGCGCAAGGCTGAGTTCGGCTTTTTCGGGGTCATGGTGCGCACCACGGTACACACCCCACGTTTTTGTGGTGAGCCTTTATCCTGGCGAGTGCGATGCTGCTTCATCGAATTGAGCGTATACAGCAAAGCCGGCGCTTTGCTTTTGATTTTCTTTGATGAACGACCCTTACGGACCAATTGATTTATCGTGGGCACTATCGCCTCCAGAGTAAAAAAGACACTACAAATTATCTGTTTCTATCCATTAAGGGAGGCCATCAGCTTGCATGATGGCCTCGCCTTATATGCAATTCAAAATGCCCAGGCAGGGATCACTACCGATCAGCATGGCAACGAAGGATAATGTTACCATGCACTGATTACATCGTCAAGAACGATTCTGGGACAATATGACTAAAATTCTTCCCCCAGTCCTAGAAGACCAGTCGCCAGTTTGGGTGGTCGAGTCCTCTCCTCGTCTTTACCAAAGCGAATCACCTCTGCTGTATCAGTAACCGCTTCAACTGCCAGGCCCAGGCTCTGCAGCTCTTTCACAAGCACACGGAAGGATGCTGGGATGCTTGGCTCTTCGATAGGCTCGCCCTTGACGATCGCTTCGTAGGTTTTGACACGCCCTTGCACATCATCAGACTTTACCGTCAGCATCTCCTGAAGGGTATAGGCTGCCCCATAAGCCTCCAGCGCCCACACTTCCATCTCGCCAAATCGCTGACCACCGAACTGGGCTTTTCCACCCAGGGGCTGCTGCGATACCAGGGAATACGGTCCTGTGGAGCGAGCATGCACTTTATCCTCAACCAGGTGATGCAGCTTGAGCATGGTCATCACACCTACAGTGACCGGCTGGTCATAAGGATCGCCGCTTTTGCCATCGCGTAGGACTTGCTTCCCCAGGGTGGGTATGGGAGTACTGGTCTCGAGCATGACCTCTTCCGACTTAAGCCGTACTTCTTCATCGGGCAGGTCCCAGGCATCCACGCCATTCTCATGAATCCACATCCGCAAGCAGGTCATCACAGCATTTTGGTCCATCTCCTGCCGGGAGTAGTTCTTGCCAGATCCACTAAAGTACAGGATGCGATCCGGGTCAAACTCGTGATCGCGCAGCCACTCATGCAGTACCGAGCGGCGGGCGTAAAGCACATTTTCTTTCAGCTCATTAATATCGTACCCGAGATCGCCCAGCCAGTATTCCATATATAGCCGGCGCACCTCATCATCGTCCTGGAGGTAGGATGGATCAACATCCTGGTTCTGCACCCATTCCCAGGCCTTCTCAGCAGTTTCTTTCCAGGCCCGGTCGATCATCCAGGCCCTGGCCAGCTCAGCCTCAATCTCGAACTCGCTGGCGCCATCGAAGACAGGTGAGATCGCCCGGTATCCCAATCGGCTGGCAGCCCATCCCAGATGGGTCTCCAAAACCTGGCCGATATTCATACGTCCAGGTACACCTAGTGGATTGAGGATGATATCCACCGGGGTGCCATCCTCCAGGAACGGCATGTCCTCAGCGGGCACTACTTTAGAGACCACGCCTTTGTTGCCATGCCGACCTGCCATTTTGTCGCCTGCGGTGATCTTACGCCGCTGGGCAACCGAGACCCGCACCATCATGTCCACGCCCGCCGACAGGTCGGCGTTATCCTCACGCGTGAACACTTTTACATCGACAACTTTGCCGCGCTCACCGTGCGGCATGCGCAGCGAGGTGTCTTTGACATCCCGAGATTTCTCACCAAAGATCGCCCGCAGCAGGCGCTCTTCGGGGGTAAGCTCTTTTTCACCTTTGGGGGAGATCTTCCCAACCAGGATGTCATTGGGACCGACTTCCGCGCCTACGCGAATGATACCGTGATCGTCCAGGTCTTTGATGGCTTCTTCACCGACATTCGGGATATCGCGGGTGATCTCCTCGGGTCCCAGGCGGGTGTCACGCGACTCCACCTCATATTTTTCGATATGCACAGAGGTGAAAGCGTCCTCCTGCACCAGGCGTTCGGAGATGAGGATAGCATCCTCAAAGTTGCCGCCTTCCCAGGAGATAAAGGCCACGACCACATTCTGCCCGAGCGCCAGCAAACCGCCCTCCGTTGATGACGAGTCAGCGATGACATCACCTTTCTTGATCAGCTGTCCTTTCACAACCGCCGGACGCTGGTCAATACAGGTGCTCTGGTTCGAGCGCTGGTATTTCCTGAGCGGGTAAGTATGTGGTTTGCTTTCCCTGGTGCGGACCATAATCGAGCGCCCGGTGACCGATATCACTTCGCCGTCTTCCTCAGCGATAACCACCTGTCCCGAGTCAACAGCCGCGTCAAATTCCATGCCGGTAGAAACAAGCGGCACGTCCGGGCGCAGTAAGGGGACAGCCTGCGCCTGCATATTGGAGCCCATCAACGCCCGGTTGGCATCGTCGTGCTCCAGGAACGGAATCAATGCCGCACTGATTCCCACAATCTGGTGGGGAGCAACGTCCATGAAATCAATTTCGGTCGGTGCTGAGAAAATGAAGGACGAGTGATAGCGTGATGAAATACGCTGGCGGACGAATTCTGACTGATCACTCAGTGGGGTGTTTGCCTGGGCAATCTTGTAGCGATCTTCCTCATCCGCGCTCAGGTACTGCATCTCTTCCGTAACGAACGGGACTATCAGTATCTCAGCTACATCCAGCTTGCTTATCGCATCCATCATTTCACGGGTGACCCGGTCACTGCTGCGTCCGATCAACTCGCCTGTTTTTGGATCGGTTACATCCTCACGGAGCTGCCTGCCCTGCAGGCGGGGATCCGTAGTCGGTAGCGATTTACGCACCCGGCGGTATGGCGTCTCGATGAATCCATACTCATTGACGCGGGCAAAGGATGCCAGGCGCCCAATCAGGCCAATGTTCGGCCCTTCCGGCGTTTCAATCGGGCAGATGCGTCCGTAGTGGGAGTGGTGAACATCACGAACATCGAAGCCCGCACGCTCACGGCGCAGTCCACCCGGACCCAAAGCAGAGAGCGTACGTTTATGGCGCAGCTCTGCCAGCGGATTGGTCTGGTCCATAAATTGCGAGAGCTGGCTGGAGCCAAAGAATTCCCGCAGCGCAGCGACGACCGGGCGGATATTAATCAGGGTGATAGGTGAGAGCTGGTCCTGGTCACGGATGGACATGCGCTCTTTGATCACCCTCTCCATACGGCGCAAGCCAATCCGCAGCTTGTTCTGGATCAGTTCACCAACCGTCTTGGCACGGCGATTGCCGAGATGATCAATGTCATCCGGATTCTCGATGCTGTTGTTGATCATCACCATGCGGCGCACCAGGCGAACGATATCCCATTTGGTGACCGTCCGGTGGGTGATGTCCACCCGATCATGCAGGTCGAGCTTTTGGTTGAGCTTGTAGCGACCCACCCGCTCTAGATCATAATGGCGTTGGTCGAAGAGCTGCTCTTCCAGGAACTCACGGGCATTATCCAGCGTGGCAGGATCACCAGGGCGCATGCGTTTGAAGAATTCCAGGAGAGCGGCCTCAGCAACAGTCTGCCCGTGGGAGAGATCCCAATCCGGCTCCTGAGTAAAGGTGGTGGGGATGAACATGCGGTCGGGGTTATTGTCCACATCGGCGAACAGCTCGATCAGCTCTTCATCTGAGCCAGTCTGTACAGGCGAATCGGGCAGCCCATCATCCACCGCGGCCAAAGCTCGCAGGAATATGGTGATCGGAACTGTGCGCTTGCGGTTGAAACGCAGGGTAATGTAATCGCTCTTGCGAGTCTCGAATTCCATCCAGGCGCCCCGGTCTGGGATTAGCTTCGCCATCGCCAGTGGACGTCCGGTGGAGCGATCAAAGGGTGCTTCGAAATATACACCGGGGGAACGGATCAATTGCGAGACCACTACCCTTTCGGTGCCGTTAATAATAAAGGTGCCCTTCTCGGTCATTTCCGGGAAGTCACCCAGGAAAATATCCTGCTTCATCGGCTCCGCTACATCAGGTCCCGCCAGTAAAACTGAGACATACAGAGGACTGGCAAAGGTCAGGTCGCGCTCAACACATTCATCGATAGAATGCTTCGGCTCGCCAAACGAATAAGTCAATCCCCACTGCTGGGATTCCGCGGTCTGGCTGGGGAAATATAATTTCATCCCCTTGTTATATGACTCGATCGGTGAAAGCTCGTGGAATAAATCCGCCAGGCCTTCTCTCTTCAGACGTTCAAAAGATTCAAGCTGAACTTCGATCAAGTCAGGCAGGGGAAGCTTGACGTCAATCCGGGCGTACGATTTGTCAGGCAAGACAGATGCCATACACCTACTCCTGGTTCACTTGTGGGAAATATCCGGATATTGGACGAAAAGCGTAAAACGAGGAGCGGAAGGCACTTTTCGCCTTACGCTGCCTGTAGGCGTCTTACAGCTCCTGGGATAATTATGTTGAAGGTCGATTTTTATAACCTAACCTCGGCCCAATAGACGAAAAAACATTATATCAATTTTCTTTTCTCAGGTCAAGAAGCAATCTATAAGAAATTGATTAATATTCGATAAATTCATCAGCCTGGCCTCGGCTGGGAACATCTCCGCTGCATGATAATGTCTGTTAGAATCCCAGCATATGGATGTTGAAGCGCTGCCGGGAGGGCATAAATCTGGCTTTGTCGCTGTCATGGGCAAGCCCAATGTGGGGAAATCGACCCTGATCAACTCTCTGTTGGGACAGAAGGTGGCTGCTGTTTCGCCTCGACCGCAGACCACCCGCAAAAAACAGTTGGGGATCCTCACCAGCCCGGATGCGCAGATCATATTTGTGGATACCCCGGGCGTACACCAACCCCGTCACAAGCTCGGAGAGAACATGAACCGGCACGCGCTCGATGTTCTGGAAGAGTGCGACCTGATCCTGTTCATCGTGGATGTCAGCCAACCCCCGGATAATGAAGACCGGCTGCTTGCCGCTGAGATCCAGCGCATGAGTCGCCCAACCCCAACTCTGATGGCTCTGAACCAGGTCGACCGCCTCGAACCGGCCGCTTATGCCTCCAGAGCCGCAGCCTACCAGGAGCTGGCGCCGGGCGCTGCAAGCCTGGCGATCTCTGCGATCCGAGGGGACAATCTCGACCTGCTCATTCAGTGGATCCTGCAGAATTTGCCTGAAGGACCGGTATATTTCCCCGAGGGGCAAATTACTGATCTCTTCGAACGAGAGATAGCAGCGGACCTGATCCGTGAGGCCTGTCTGCGTCTGCTGCGCGATGAAGTACCGCATGGCATTGCTGTGCGCATTGACGAATTCACAGAGCGCGGAGAAAGCGGTGCTTACATAGAAGCTACGATCTTCGTCGAGCGCGAATCGCATAAAGGCATCCTCATCGGCCAGGGCGGCAGCATGTTGAAGCAAATCGGCACGTTCGCACGCCGTGAGATCGAGGCGATGAGCGAGCGCAAGATATACCTGCGCCTGCGCGTTAAAGTCCGCCCGAACTGGCGCAATGACGAAAATGTGCTGCGCTGGTTTGGTTATTGATCCCGGAGAATGCTATGTCTTACACCCTGGTTTGGATAGCCCTGATCGTCGCCATCCTGGATTGGTTCGCCGTAGCTGCTCAATCCAAGCGGTTGGAATACTTTGCCAAGCCAGGTGTGATGGTCGCCCTCCTCTTATGGATGTGGCAGATTGGGGCTTTCAGCGGTCCTTTGCTGTGGTTCGCCCTGGGTCTGGCTTTCTCAATGGCAGGAGATATATTCCTGATGCTGCCTCGCGAGCGCTTCATCGCCGGGCTGGTGTCTTTTCTGATCGCTCACCTGGCTTATATTGCCGGATTTAATCTCACCCCACCGCCCCTCAACTTACCGGTTGCCATCCTGGCAGTCATCGTCGGACTGACTTGGCTGCGCCTTTACCGGGCAATCGCCTCTGGGCTGGAAAGATCTGGACAGGCCAGTCTCAAGATCCCGGTGATGGTTTACAGTCTGGTCATCGGCGTGATGCTGCTGTCTGCACTGGCGACCCTGGCAGGCGAGACCTGGGAGCCCGGAGCGGCGCTTCTGGTGAGCGCGGGAGCCATGCTTTTCTTCATCTCCGACTCCGCGCTGGCCTGGAACAAATTTGTCAAACCCTTACGAAATGGGCGGTTGATAGTTATCGTCACGTATCACATTGGCCAGATTTTGATTGCCCTTGGAGCAGCCTCGCATTATGGATAAAAAATGCGTCAGCGCAGCTGTTGTGCGCCAACGCATCCTTTAAACGTGCCCGTAAAATTCAGGAATCAACCAGAATGGGGCAAATCCTCTTGTGGTGCTTCACCCAGTCCCGGCTCATCAACTGCTGGCGGTAAATCCCAAACATCCTCGGGAGCAGGAGGTATCTCCGGCGTGGGTGGCACCGTAGGAAAAGGCGCAGCCGCGCGTGGCGCAGGTGGGCGTGTAGGATAGATTTCGGTACCAAAGCGCGTCAGCATAACTGCCCCCAACCCCACCATCCCCGCTGCGGCTGGAAATAGCCAGCCGACACAGGGGATGATTGCTTTCAGCCCGTTCAGAACCAGGATCAGCAGCAGAGTGCCTAATCCGGCGGACAGCGCCGGCGCCCAGTCCCCTTTAGCCATTTCCGCGAGGCGCTTACCGAGCTCCAATCCCAGGGCTACAAGACCAAACCCCCAGGCAATTGCCAGCAGTAAAAATCCCAGCAGGGCAAGCGGGCTGAGCAGAAGGGTAATCAGCAGGAGCAGCAAAACCAGGGGGGCGATGACCACGGTCAGCAGACCCAACCCACCCGCGATCAGCGGCTGACCGACCGCAGCCCGCCCAATGGTCTCAATCTGGCGCGGCAGGAACAGCACCAATACCACTGCTACAGCTGCCCATAACAATGTACGCAGCAAAAACCACATCAAGGATACAAATGGATTTACGCGCACCTGAGTCTGTGGTATCGAAGTACCCCCCGGAAAGTCAAATTGGAATGGCCCGGTGAAACCCGAGCTGACCTCCCCCCTTACGATCGCTCCACCCGCGCGGTCCAGGGTGGATCCCAGCGTGAGCACATTTTGCTCAACAACCGCGGTCTCACCCAATTCGATCAATCCACCGACGCCAACCACGTTGCCGGTAATCTCACCATTGGCTTCCAGAGAGCCCCCAAAGGTGACCACTTCCCCCTGGACCCGCGAAGCTTCTTCCAGTGTAGCTGTTCCGCCAAAGATAATCAGGTTGCCGGCCAGCGTTTCGCCGCTTCCCAGCGTGTATGTGCCGCCGAAGACAATCTTATCCTCGGGCAGTCCTTTTGCCAGGGCAGTTGCCGGAAGAGCGAGGGCCAGCAGCAGGGTTAATAAAATTGCGTAGCGTATTTTCTTCATTACAATATCCTCCGTACATAGGCAAGCTTTCGTAAAGCGAAAACCCATACAACTGACAAAGACCCAAGCACTACTATCAGAGCCAGCCACAGCATGGGTGGGATTACTTCCAGGGTCGCCTTAGATAAGGTCTCCAACACCGAGGTGATTGTATTGGAGACAGTATAAGCAAATGTGATCCGAGATGCTACAGCCAGCAAGAAAGGGTAAGGCGACTGGAAAACCGGCCAGACCAGGATGCCCAATGCCACCAGCAGCAGCACAGCACCCCCAATGCTGAAAACCAGGAAGTAAACCGCCTGGCGCTGGGCGCGCCGGGCGCGACCGGCATTCAAACGCACCTGCCAGCGGCTGGCAAAACCCGGGGCAGGGGCAACCGCTGGAGCGGCCTTCAGCTCCAGCTCTACATCTTGCCAGCCAGCAGCCAGGCAGCGGCAGTGCTCGCAGGTCAGCAGGTGTTCGTGTAATTCTTTTGACTGTTCATCGGTCAGTATTTCTGCCGAAAACAGCCAGTTCTCATATGGCTGGTGATCGTAAATTGCCATGGCTATTCCTCACAGATGATGGAGAATTTTGCTCATGAGTAATCCATTCCTCCACCATGGCCCTGCGGGCGCGGTGCAGGCGGCTTTTAACGGCGCTGAGGCTGAGATTCAAAGCCTGCCCAATTTCCTCATAAGACATTTCATACCAGTAATACATCACTACTGCCGCACGGTCGACCGGCTGCAGGCTGTTCAGGATACCCTGAATCTGTTTGCGTTCTTCCTTCCTGCTTACCGTCGCCTCCGGCCCGGGCGAGCCGTCGGCAAGCTCTGGATACGGTAAATCCTCCATAGAAACGATCGCCATGCGCCGCTTTCGGATCTGGTCTATACAGTAGTGGGCAGCGATCGATAACAGCCAGGTAGGGAACGAACGGCTCCTGTCATAACGCCGTATAGACTGGAAGGCGCGCAGGAAAGTCTCCTGAGCGGCATCTTCAGCATCACCGGCATTGTTCAGCATCCGGTAGCATAAATTGTAAACCGGGGTCTGATACATCTCAACCACCTGAGTAAAGGCATCAGGGTCGCCTGCTTGCGCCCTGGAAAGCCAATCCGACTCATTTTCCTGCACGGCATTGCTCCTCAATTACCTTACCGGAGACCAGGGTGTATATCAACTCCCAGGTGAAAAACCACTCTGGTCTCTGATATTCTATACGTATAAGCTCACTTCAAGTTGCAATAAATGATTAATGATCATTGATAACTCGCTTACTTCCCACTGGCGAGCTGGGCAGGCACGAGGAATAAGCGCAGCGCCAGCGCCTGTACAAACGTCCCTGCAAATATAAGCAGGTAATTCTGGCTAACCAGATCACGCCAGGATGATGCCATAGGACACCACGAGTCTATTTATCTTCGAAGCCATCCAGCAGCTTCACACCTGCCAGATTTTCCAGCACGCCGATGACGGCAGAATTATCTTGCTCAGCCAGGCCCATTGCCAGCATGGCGTTATAGAGCTGCGAATCCAGAGCGGTGGAGGGTAGAGGGATGCCGTATTCCCGGGCGGTGTCGAGAGCGATTGCCAGGTCTTTGGCCTGCATGTAAGCCTTGAATCCTGGGAGGCGATTGCCGCTGAACAAACGCGGCGGTTTGACGTCCAGCGTCCAGCATTGAGCCGCTCCTCCGCGGATGGCTTCAACCACCTTGCGCGGATCAGCGCCAGCCTTCTGAGCCAGGAGCATCAGCTCTGCCATCGCCACCATCTGAGCTGCAACCATGATCTGGTTGGCTGCTTTAGCGATCTGCCCCGCCCCCGAGGCGCCAACATGGGTAACACTCTTACCGATGGCAGTGAAAACCGGTATTGCCCGCTCCAGCGCTTCAGCCGGACCACCAACCATGATGACCAGGGTCCCCTGGCGGGCGCCGATATCCCCACCACTCACCGGCGCATCCAGGCACAGCACGCCTTTTTTACCGAGCGCCTCCGCCACATAGCGAGCGGTGGCTGGTTTTATGGTCGAATGGTCGATATAAACCATCCCAGAACGAGCGCCCTGGATTATCCCATCCTGGCCGAGGGCGACCTGCTCCACATCGGGCGAATCGGGCAAACAGCTCAACAGGATCTCAACCTGGTTTGCTACCTCGGCCGGCGAGCTGGCTGCACGTGCGCCTTCTCCTTCCAGTTCCTCTACAGCGCCCCGGCTGCGGTTGTGCACCACCAGTGGGAAACCCGACTTGAGCAGGTTGCGCGCCATCGATTTGCCCATTAATCCCAGACCGATAAATCCAACCACGGGTTTGTCTGCCATACCTGTCACTCCTGTGATGCTTCTTTCAACTGGCTGGTTCCAGGCGCGGACCATCTGGAGTATCCTGCACCTGCCAGCCCTGGGAGGCGATTTCCCGACGCAAACGATCGGCAGCCGCCCAATCCTTGTTTTTACGGGCCGCCTGCCTTTCCTCGACCAACGACAGAACATGCTCCGTTGGCTGAGGACGATCATCAACTGGAACGTTTAGAGAATCCAACGCCCGCTGCCAGACTGCCTCGGGCAATCCCGCGCCCTGCTCGACCTGGTGGAAAGCCCCGATGCGATTCAATGAGAACGAATCGCCGTTCTTGAATTGGTGTACATGTCCCTGGCGCTGCTGCGCCACCTCTACCAACCCCGTGCCGCGCAGCTCCGGCTCTCCGGAAGAATCCTGGTGGACCGGCCCGGTATGGATCAAAGTCACCCCACCCAGACCGACAACCTGGCACACACCGCTCTCTGGGTAGACAATCAGGCCAGTCTTTTCATCGATCCCAACCACTGTCAGGTCAGCCGGGAGCATTTCCATTAACTGAGCGAAGCGAGATTTTCCCATAAAGCACCGGCTGGTGTCCAGCTCATCACCGCCGTCGTTGTTGTTCCAATGGGGGATGAATACCAGCGGCACACCGTAGCGGCCAAACAGATCCAGGCCAGGTTTCCAATGCAACTCTTCCCCGACTTTATAGATCTCATATACTGGCAATGCATAGCTGCTGATGGCGACCACCGCCGCGCTGGCCAGGGCGATCACGGCACCCAGTTGGTGGCGCGCCAGGGTGGCCTGCCAGGCCAGGCTATCCTTTAGCTGCCTCACCGCGTAGCTGGGGCTACCAGGACCCATGAAGATCATGTCGGCATAATACAGCGGCTCGATGATCTTGGGATCGTCTGGGCTTAACGCTGTACCGCGCTTGCGCGCCGGCACAACGGTGATGCTTGGCTGGTAATTTTGCAGGCGATGGCTGAGGAAATCACCGATACGGCCGATCACCTGGGTGGAGTTCAACTCGAACCCGGCCGGCGTCTCCAGCAGTGCTATCATGGGATTGCCAGGCACATGGCGAAGGATCGTATCAAAAATCTTGCGCCCACTGGGTGACGTCTCCCCCGAGCCAAACAGCACGATCGGTCCAGGCTTGCGATCTTCTGGGTCAGACACTTTGGTATCTCTTGGTAATGTTGGGGACGAGGTAATCGCTAAACGACCGCTCTACACCGTAGTCCGGCTGCCAACCCCAGTCCCTGCGGGCATGGCTGTCATCCAGATCTGCCGGCCAGCTATCTACAATCGCCTGGCGTTTCAGGTCCGGTTCGTAAGTGATTTGTGCATCAGCGAACGAGCGCAGCACCCAGGAACGGAATTCGGCGGCGCTGAGGCTGAAGCTGGTCACATTGTACACACGCCGGCTGAGCATTTCACTCGGCGCAGCAGTCAGACCGAGCAAAGCCTTTACCGCATCAGGCATAGCCATAAATGGGATGCGCACATCTTCACGCACGAAACAGGCATACGGCACGTCTTTTGCAGCCGCGTGCAGCATTTCTGGACCGTAATCGCTCGTCCCGCCGCTGGGAACGGTGTATGCACTGATCAAACCGGGAAAGCGAACACAGCGGAAGTCTAACATCACCGGTCGGTCGGCGGCTAACTGGCGGTAGTGTTGGCTGAAATAAATACCCAATTGCTCACAGTACAATTTATTACAGCCATACATCGTGCGCGGGTAGTTCCACTCCCACTCCCGCACCCGGGAATAATTGGTCTTTGTCTCTAGATCAGGCAGACCGTACGCGGCAATCGAGCTGGGGAAGATGAAGCGCACCGGCTTACCACGCCACTCCGACTGCTCGGCTGCCATCTGCAGCAGGACCAGCGTGCCCTCGACATTCACCCGGTGGGCGGTCTCGGGTGTGAACTCGCTGCGCGTGGAGAGCAGAGCCGCCAGATGGTAGATCGTTTCGATCTCATACTCGCTGATCAGCCTGGAAAGCAGGCCTTTATCCGAAATATCACCCTGGACGTGAGTCACCTTGCGGGCAATGTGATCGGGTAAAGACTGCAAGTCCAGGGTGATGATAGGATGGCTTTCTGCATTCGCCAGGCTTTCGACCAGCGCCAGGCCGATCTCCCCTGCCGCGCCGGTGATCATAATAGCTTTTTTGCGCATGTAGTGCTCCTGTTAGGTTGCCTGATGGATAAAATTAGATATGGCTGAAAAGGATTCCTGTTATGGACTGGTCAAGGCTATAATATATCTTGCTTAACCGCCAGATAAATCCGGAACAAGTTCAACCGTGATTATTTTACATCACCTTTATGTGCATGCCTTGATTTATTCCAGGGAGATTAAACCTGCCTGGCTGTACTGCATACCATCTAAGATAGAGAAGTGCTCGTGGTGCGTTCTATCGCGTGGAGGTTGATATGCCATTAGATATTATTGTCGGCGCTCAGTGGGGGGACGAGGGCAAAGGTCGAATGGTCGATTTACTCTCTGCCCAGGCAGATTATGTAGCCCGCTTTAACGGGGGAGATAACGCCGGGCATACTGTAACCGTGGGAGATCGTACTTTCAAACTGCACCTGATCCCATCTGGGATCATCCACCCGCACACGATCGGCGCCATCGGCAACGGCGTGGTGATCAACCCGGTCACCCTGTTTTCCGAGATCGACAGCCTGCGCTCCGCAGGTGTAGAAGTGAATCCTGCCCGACTGGCTGTCTCCTATGCCGCCCACCTGATCACCCCCGGTCATCGCGCCCTGGACGCTGCCCAGGAAGCCGCTCGCGGCCGCGGCGCCATCGGCACCACGCTGCGCGGTATCGGCCCGGCATACTCGGATAAAGTCGCTCGCAGCGGCATTCGCCTGGGCCAGATGCTGGACCTGGAGGTCTTTCGGGAGGCCATGCTATCCCACATTCAGGCTGTCAACCAACGGCTAACCGGCCTGTACGCTACCGAGCCGCTCGATGTGCAGACAGTCACTCAAGAGTACCTGGATTTTGCCCGACAGCTCCAACCGTACATCCAGGATGTCTCCTGGATGCTCAATGAGGCGGTTAAAGGCGGCAGGCGTGTATTGGCTGAGGGTGCCCAGGGCACTCTACTCGATCTGGACCACGGCACCTATCCCTTCGTCACCAGCTCCTACCCGACTGCCGCCGGCGCGCTCATGGGACTGGGGCTGGGTGTAGGCTGTGTGGAGCGCGTTATCGGCGTCACCAAGGCTTTTCAGACACGCGTCGGCGCCGGTCCATTTCCCAGCGAGGTCTTCGGCGAGGCGGCTGTACGACTGCGAGGCACCGGCGAGCATCCCTGGGATGAATTCGGCACCACTACCGGTCGTCCGCGCCGCGTGGGTTGGCTGGACATGGTCCTGCTGCGCTATGCGGTGCGAGTTAACGGCCTGACCGAGCTGGCAATCACCAAGCTGGATATTCTCACCGATCTTGAGCGCGTCAAGATCTGCGTGGCCTATCGCCAGGCAAACCAGGTGTTCGAGAACTTGCGGTTTGGACCGGGCGACATTGCCGATTTCGAGCCAGTTTATGAAGAGCTGCCTGCCTGGCAGGAAGACTTACGCCATGTGCGCTCATGGGAACACCTGCCGCTTGCTGCTCGCACCTACATCCTCAGGATCGAGGAGCTGTGCGGCGTCCCGGTGCGCCTGACTTCTGTCGGACCAGAGCGCGATCAGGTAGTGGAGATCGCGTGAGGCTGTTTTATATAGACAAGGGGAACGTGATTCCTGCAGTCACGCCCAAGGGGATTATCAGGTGGGCGATGATTATGTTGGTTTTACTGCTTGCGGTGTTCGGGCTGTGCGCCTGCATCGCAGCGCCAACGCCCCTTCCGCCCGAGCCCACCAATACTCCACTACCGCCCACCTCGACGCCTACACCGACGATCGTCTGGTTTCCACCCACTTCTACTCCCACTACCTTCTCCACCCCGCTGGTCACGCCCACTTTAGACGTTAAAGCTGGCGCCGGCGCTATCTTGCTCAGCGATGATTTCAGCCAGGGCGAGGCCTGGAATCTGTCTCAGACCTCCACCGCCAGCATTGCCCTCGGGGTAAACGAGCTAACCCTGGCGCTCCACCAACCCAAAGGATATGTATACAGCCTGCGCCGCGAGCCGCTGCTGGATGACTTTTACCTGGAGATAACAGCCAGCCCCAACCTGTGCCGGGATGGAGATGAGTACGGGCTGCTGCTGCGCGCCTCCCCATATACAGAGTTTTACCGCTACTCCTTATCTTGTGATGGCCAAGTGCGGCTGGATAAGTATTTCCAGGGGAAGGTTTACTTCCCCCAGCCTGCCACGCTCAGCGGAGATGTCCCGCCAGGTGCGCCCAGCTCCTCACGCCTGGCCGTATGGGCAAAAGGCCGTGAAATGCGTTTCTATATCAATGACCGTCACCAGTTCACTGTCAGCGATGGGTCGCTGAGAGCCGGCAGCATCGGCGTCTTCATCCGCTCCGACGGAGAAAATGACCTGACTGTCAGCTTCTCCGATCTGGTTATCCGCGAGGCACAAGAGTAGATGGCAAAGCGTCCATTTATCAACCGCTTGAATGACCTCGATCCGAGGAGCTGGCTGAAATTCCAGAAATCGTGGTTTATCCATAATCCACCGCCGCGCCGCAAAGGTGTTCTGCGCCATCCGGCAAAGTTCCCCGAGACGCTGGCCCAGGAGTTTATCGAGTTCTTCACCAAACGCGGCCAGGTTGTGCTGGATCCTATGGCGGGCACCGGCAGCGCCCAGGTGGCTGCTCTGCGCCTGGGACGGCACAGCTATGGAGTTGAGCTGAACCCCGCCTATGCCGAGATCGCCCGCCAGGTGCTTGCTGAGGAGCGCGTCGCCCTGAGCCAATCTGCGGGTGTTCATTCCTCAGCGGACTGCGTCGCCGAGGTCATCACCGGTGATGCAGCTGACATCGACGAAATATTCGCTGCCCATGCCATCCCGCCCATCGATTACGTTATCACTTCGCCCCCATACTGGGATATGCTGCACGCCCACGGCGCTGAAACTCAACGTAAACGCCGTTCTGATTCAGAGTTCGATGTACAGTATTCGGACCTTCCATCTGACCTGGGGAATATCCACGACTATGCCGAGTTCCTGGAGCGGCTGGTGCAAATCTATATACTCCTCCAGCCACACCTGCGACCCGGGGCATATCTCACCATTATCGCGAAAAACGTCAAGAAAGGTGGCACGCTTTACCCCCTCGCCTGGGACCTTGCACGCAGGCTGGCAGAGACCTATGCCCTGAAAGACGAGAAAATCTGGGCACAGGATAACCAGCGCCTGGCACCTTACGGGCTGGGCAGTGCCTGGGTGAGCAACACATTTCACCATTACTGCCTGCAGTTCAGGAACGAATAAACACGATTTTCCTCTTCCCAAATTCACGCAATTAGTGTACAATTGTTCTATATCGGTGGGTGAACCGATGGCTCTGCCCCGGGTGGAGTGCACCCGGAACCCTAGACAGACCGCCCACTGAACAGAAAGGATACTCCCATGTACCACACCATCATCATCGTTGGCAATCTGGGCCGCGACCCGGAGATGCGCTATACCCCCAGCGGTCAGGCTGTCACCAATTTCAGCGTTGCTACCAATCGACAGTATACCGGCTCGGATGGCAACCAGGTCTCAGAGACGATTTGGTTCCGCGTCTCCACCTGGGGCAAGCAAGCCGAGACCTGCAACCAGTATCTCAAAAAGGGCAGTAAGGTACTGGTAGAAGGACGCCTGGTCCCTGACCAAGCTACCGGCGGGCCGCGTATCTGGACTCGTCAGGATGGCACATCAGCAGCCTCTTTTGAAGTCAGTGCTTCAACTGTGCGCTTTCTTTCCAGCCGCGGTGAAAGTGAAAGCGGCGCAGCATATGGTGAAGCGCCCGCCGCTGCAGGCGAGGATGACATCCCCTTCTAGATAAATTCGTCTGATATAGGCAGGATGGGTTACAAGTGCAGAGCACCTGCAGCCCATCCTGTCCTTATAGGATTCGGCCAATGTCGAACAATCCCCCTCCTCGTCCTCAGGGTCACCAGCTCCCACCGATGGAGCTGCCCTCTGACCTGCAAGTCGAATATGTCAACCTGGTGCGGATCGCCCATTCACCATCCGAGCTGGTCTTCGATTTTGCCCAAATGCTGCCTGGCGTCCCGGTGGCTAAAGTCCAGTCGCGAATTGTCATGTCGCCCCTGGGTGCCAAGCTGCTGTACATGGCCCTGGGCGAAAACCTGACCAAGTTCGAAACTGCATTTGGCGAAATCCACATACCGGGCGGTCTCTCCCTGGCAGACTATCTATTCCGCCCGCCAGAGAAGCCCCCAGAAAAATCACCGGAAGCGTAGGTTCACCATGCACAAGCTTGAAGACATTGCTGAACGTATCCGCCTGGATTTTGAGGCGCGTACATCCGCCCGCGACCGGGCTTTATCTCAGGCGCGCACCCTCACTCGCTTCTGCGCCAATGCAATACGTGCTGTACACCGCGATGAATATACAGTTGCCCAGACGGAGCTAGATGAAGCGCGCCGGATTGCCGAGTCGCTGCGAGTTGATCTGAGCGGCTATCCTGATCTTTACTATGCAGGCTACACCCAGGACGCCCTGAAAGAATACGCTGAAGCAAGCATCGTCTATGCCCTGATCGCTAACCAGGGATTGCCCATCCCGGAGGATCTTGGATTAGAATACGCCACCTACCTGAAGGGATTGGCGGAAGCCAGCGGTGAGCTGCGCAGGCGCTGCCTGGACATCCTCCGGCACGGCCATTCCAACGAAGCTGAGCGCTTGCTCAGTAATATGGACGATATCTACGCTGTACTGGTGACAATGGACTTTCCGGATGCAATCACGGGTGGGCTGCGACGCCTGACAGACATTGTGCGCGGCATCAACGAGCGCACGCGCGGCGATATGACTCTCAGCCTACGTCAGGGGCAATTAGAGGAGAGCCTCAAGCGCCTGGAAAAGCGGCTGGATAGCTGATCCTCAAGCGGTTCATCGATCGGTGATGAAAACCATCCGGGCATCAGAGCTTGGAACCTACCTTTACTGCCAGCGTGCCTGGTGGTACCAAAAGCTGGGCTACGAATCTCAGAGCCGGGCAGAGCTGCTGGCTGGTCAAGAGCAGCACGTCCGTCACGGGCGGGCCGTTATGGGAACCGGCTGCCTGAAAGCGCTGGCATACGGAATGCTTCTGCTGGCATTGGTATTCATCGCCGTTTATATAACTGCCCGGCTGCTGTAAGCCGGCAGCAATATCTGATCAAGACGCTGTCTCTTTATGGGTACATCTCCTGCTCTCGCCATCCTGGCTCTGGTATGTCTCGTCCTGGCGGGACTGCTCTTTTGGCTCTCTAAACGCAGGTGGAAAGCCACCGGTTTGCCAGGGGGGCGCATGATCTACGCCGATACGCGCAGTTGGGGGAAGCTCGAAGAACCGCTCTACGCCCCCCATTTGGGATTAACCGGCAAGCCAGATTACCTGGTGGAGAGCCGGGGTTATACGATCCCGATCGAAGTAAAATCCAGCCGCGCCCCAAACACGCCCTATGATTCGCACATCTTCCAGCTTGCAGCTTACTGCCTGCTCGTCTGGCATGTATACGGCAGCCGGCCTCCGTATGGCATTCTGCATTACAGCAGCGCATCCCAGGCGAGCCGCACTTTCACAATAGATTTCACGGCAGAGCTCGAACAATCTGTCCGTTCACTGCTCGAGCAGATGCGCCGGCATGGAGAGAGCGAGCAGGTCAATCGCTCCCACGAAAGCCGTGGGCGCTGCGCCAGCTGCGGCTTTCGCTACATTTGCGACCAGGCACTGGAATAGCCAGCACCGGAAAATCCATACTATAATTGTGTCTGCTATGATAAAAGCCTCTCTGAAACTTCAGCGCATTGCAATTACCGCTCATCCAAAGCTCCCTGAAGCGTTGGAAGAATTGACCCGTATCGCCGACTATCTGATGGGGCTTGGTGTTGAGGTTGCAACCGGTCTGCTGACCGATGAAGGTCTGCATGAGCGCATCCGGGCGGGTAAGTTCGACCTGCTGATCGCCATCGGCGGAGATGGTACAATGCTGCGCGCTGGACATCTTGCTGGACCTTCCCAGGTGCCGATCCTGGGTATTAACCAGGGGCGATTTGGTTTTTTGACCGAAATACGCGCCCAGCAGTGGCATGAAGTGATGCCGCGCTTGTTGGGAGGCGATTACCGGCTCGAGCGCCGCATGATGCTGCGCGCCGACCTGCAGCGCGCGGGTGCATGCTTAGGGAGCTGGGATGCGCTCAACGAGGTATTTGTCGGGCGCAACCAGATCGTACGACCTGTACACCTGGTCACCGAAGTCGATGGGCGCTACCTGACAACTTATGTAGCCGACGGCCTGATCGTCGCTACACCCACGGGTTCCACGGCTTATGCGATGGCTGCCGGTGGTCCGATCCTGGTGCCCGAGCTGCGCTCGATTTTGGTTGTGGCTGTGGCGCCGCACCTTTCCATTGACCGGGCAATTGTGCTGTCAGAAAGCTCATGTGTAGGGATCACGGTGCACACCGACTATAGCGCCGTGGTCTGCGTGGACGGTCAGCCATCGATTGAGCTGTCAGATGGAGACCAGGTCATCGTGCGCGCCAGCGAGCACAATGTCGAGTTCGTTCGCTTCCAGGATCCGGGCTACTTTTACCGTAATCTCACACCCCACATGAACCAGAACCCATCCACGAACAATTCACGATGAGCCAAACCGACGACGTAACCCTCTACTGCATCAACCATCCTCAGATCCCCACCGCATTGCGCTGCAACCGCTGCGAGAGGCCAATCTGTACAAAGTGCGCGGTCGCCACCCCTACGGGTTACCGGTGCCCGGAGTGCGTGCGATCTCAGCAGAAGGTTTTTGTAACCGCTGTCTGGTATGACTATATCTTTGCCATCCTGATCGCAGGAGTGCTGTCATACATCGGCAGCCGTTTTGTCCCTATTCTCGGGTTTTTTTCCATCCTGCTGGCACCGGCAGCTGGCTTTGCCATCGCTGAAGCCACTCGCTGGGCAGTACGGCGCCGGCGCTCGAAACAGCTGTTCCTGGCTGCATCGGCAGCTGCCGCACTGGGCTGCTTGCCGGTGCTGGTAGGACAGGTCCTCTTGCCTTTATTATTTGGCGGCAGGGGGTTTTTCCAGATACTGGATGCCGTCTGGCTGGTGCTGTATATGGTCACGATAACGTCAACGGTTTACTATCGCCTTTCAGGCATTCAGCCGCGTTAAACATCCATCATGTTAGCAGAACTCCATATCGATAATTTCGCCATCATCGAACACCTGGACCTGACTTTCGGACCGGGATTGGTAATCTTTACCGGTGAAACCGGTGCAGGAAAATCCATCCTGATCGATGCGGTCGAGTCCCTTTTAGGCAGCCGCGCCGATTCAACAGTGGTGCGTAGCGGGGCAGAGCGTGCCAGTATCGAGGCTGCCTTCTATCTCGATCCAGCCATTCGTCCAAATATCCACGCCATCCTGGAGCGTGAAGACCTGCTGGATGATCCTCAGCTGCTCACCCTGGGGCGCGAGATCCGCACCAACGGGCGAAATATCGCCCGCGTGAATGGTCGCAGTGTAAATACCGCCCTGCTGCGCGAGATCGGCGAGAGTCTGGTCGATGTTCACGGTCAGTCTGAGCACCTATCGCTGCTACACGTCGGACAGCACCTGGGTCTTTTGGATCGTTTCGCTGAAACCAGCGATCTGCTGCATGCATATCGCCAGACCAACGGGAGGCTGCAATCCCTGCGCCGGGAGCTGGCTGAGCTGCGCCAGTCCGAACGCGACGCTGCCCGCCAGATCGATATGCTCAACTACCAGATCCAGGAGATCGAGGCCGCACACCTTCAGGGTGTCGAAGAAGAAGCGCTGCGTGACGAACGCAACCGGCTGGCAAATGCTGAGGAGCTGGCTTCCCTGACCCAAGGTGCTTTGCAAGCGCTGGATGAAGGCAGCCCTGAAACACCTGCTGCCACCGATCTGCTCGGGCAGGTTGTACACGCCCTCGGCAGCCTGGCCCGTCTGGATCATTCAGTGGCTGACCTGGATGAATTGGGCCAAAGTGTGTTCGATAACCTGTCCGAACTCTCGCGCGAGCTGCGCAACTACCTGGATCGCATTGAATTCAATCCGCGCCGTCTGGACCAGGTTGAAGAGCGCCTGGCTATGATCCACAACCTGAAGCGCAAGTACGGGGAATCGATCCCGGCTGTGCTGGAATTCGCTCAAAAAGCGCGCCAGCAGCTCGACTCCATCACTCATGCCGGTGAGCGCATTGAACAGCTTGAGAAGGAAGAAACCGAGCTGCTGGCGCGCCTGGCGGTAGAAGGTCAGGCGCTTTCCCAACGACGCAGCCAGAAATCTAAAAAACTGGGGGAGTTTATCGAAGCTGAGCTGGCCGATTTACAGATGTCCCACACCCACTTCGCGGTCGACTTTCAACACCGGGATGACCCGAATGGCGTAGAACTTACGGATGGGCGCAGGGTTGCCTTTGACGTTAACGGAGTAGAGCGAGTAGAGTTTTTAATTGAACCCAATCCCGGAGAAGGCCTGAAGCCCCTGGCAAAGATCGCCTCCGGCGGTGAAACATCCCGCCTTATGCTGGCACTTAAAAACGTCCTGGCTGCTGCAGACCAGGTATCCACACTGATCTTCGACGAGATCGATCAGGGCATCGGCGGGCGCGTGGGCAGCGTGGTTGGCAGCAAGCTATGGCAGCTTGCCCGCCAGCACCAGGTGCTGTGTGTCACTCACCTGCCTCAGCTGGCAGTTTTCGGTGACCAACATTTTCACGTTCAGAAAGAGATCCACCAGGGACGCACCACCACAAAGGTTGTCAACCTGGATGGGGACACTCGCCTAACTGAGCTGGCAGGGATGTTTGGCGCGGTAAGCAACGGTACCTTGCAGTCGGCACGCGAGTTGCTACAGGCGGTAGCGAAGCAGAACTCGACCAACCAGGTATCTTAATGCCCGATGTCCCGCAGATCATCCGCATGCGCGAACGGCAGCACCAGCGCAATCAGCGCAGCCCTGCCGGAAAGATGGCTTTAGGCTGCGGCTTGACCCTCAGCCTGATGGTCGCCCTGGTCGGAATCCTGCTGGCCTGGCTCTACACCAGCCTGACGCATGACCTGCCTTCCCTGGAGGCGTTGCCCGCCCTGCTCGACCCGCCAGATGGGCTGCTGCTCGAGCCCACCCGATTTTATGACCGCACTGGGAAACACGTGCTCTTTACCCTGGAAAATCCCGGGGCTCCTCAACGACAATTCCTGACCCTGGATAACACCCAATCTAACTACCTGCCTGCCAGCCTGATCACCGCGACCCTGGCTTCTGCCGATCCGCATTTCTGGCAGCATGCTGGTTTCTCCCTGGATAACCTTCTGCAGGCAGAGCCGGCAACCCTGGCGCAGCATTTGGCTTCGGTTCTGCTCCTGTGGGATGAACCTCCCGGCTTGAAGCGATCACTGCGCGAGCGCCTGCTGGCAGCACAGATAACTTCATATTATGGACGGGAGCAGGTCCTGATCTGGTATCTTAACTCCGTTAATTATGGACGGTTGACATTCGGTGCGGATTCGGCGGCGCGTGTGTATTTCGGCAAACCGACCGCCAGACTGAGCCTGGCTGAGGCAGCCCTTCTTGCAGCCGTTGCACAGACGCCCGCCCTCAACCCGCTGGACGCCAGCCAGGCTGCCCAGGAGAACCAGCATAAAATCTTGCAAGCCATGCTGTATCAAGGCGCCATTACCACCGAGCAGTTCCAGCAAGCGGAAAAGGCAAAGCTGCAGTACCGCACCTCCGTTTCAACCGCTGAGGTGACGGCTCCAGCATTTGTCAACCTGGTCCTGACACAGGTGACCCGCCAGCTGGATCTGGATCGCCTGGAACGCGGCGGTCTAAACATCTATACCACCCTTGACTACGACCTCCAGCTCCAGGCGGCTTGCGCCGCCGACGCCCAGCTGGCCCGTATGGCAAACCAAACAGGTGCTATCGAAACCCTGGAAGGGGAGGAATGCATGGCGGCGCGTTTGCTGCCCACCTTGCCCCAGAGCACCCCCATCCCTGCAGATGAGCTGGCTGCCAGCGTTATCGTCTACGACCCAGCCAGGAGCCAGGTGCTGGCTATGGTCGGAGCGCCGCAGGCGGGCATCGATCCTACCAGCTCACCCGGTCGCCCGCCGGGGACTTTATTGACGCCTTTTATCTACCTGACCGCATTCACGCGCGGGTTAAGCCCATCCACCCTGGTATGGGACATCCCATCAGAAAATGCTGTCCAGAATCCCGACCGCGAATATCACGGCCCGGTGCGCTTGCGAACTGCTCTCGCAAATGACTACCTGGTTTCAGCTTCAGCGATCATGACCCAGATCGGTGAGCAGAATGTCCGCGAAACTTCTCGCCAGCTGGGGATAAGCCTGGCGGAGAACGAGCAGGAAGGTTTACTTTCCCTGGTAAACGACAGCAGGATGACCCTCCTTGAGATCAGCAGTGCATATGGCGTATTCGCCAATCAGGGGGTTCTCACGGGTGAAGAGACAGCCTCAACGGATGCAACCAATGGCCAATCACAGCTACAGCCGGTCACGATCCTGAGCGTGATAGATACCCAGGGTACAGTGTGGCTGGGAAGCAGCCCTCCCGATTTGGAGAAACCGGTTTCGCAGCGCCCGGTGATCAACTCCCAACTGGCCTACTTGATGACCGACGTGTTGAGCGATGAGCCGGCACGTTGGCCCAGCCTGGGATACCCCAACCCACTGGAGATCGGCCGCCCAGTAGCAGCCAAAATTGGACAAACCCTGGCCGGCGAGGATACATGGACGGTCGGCTATACGCCACAGCTATTGGTGGGTACCTGGATCGGAGCCAGGAAACAGGCTACAGAGGGCGAGAGGATCACCCCCATTCCGCCGAAAAGCGCGGCTGCGCTCTGGCGGGCTGTGATCCAGTATGCCACGCAAGATCTCCCCGCCGACGATTGGCCCCTTCCCGAGGGTACCAGCCGGATACAGGTATGCAACCCTTCAGGGCTGCTGCCATCGGCAGACTGTCCGGACGTCGTGGATGAAGTGTTCCTGTTCGGGACTGAACCCACTCAGGCGGACACGCTGTACAAATCCTTCCAGATAAACCGCGCAACGGGCCGCCTGGCAACCGCCTTCACCCCACCGGATTTGATTGAGGAGCGTGTCTACCTGATCCTGCCACCAGAGGCCGCAGACTGGGCACGCCAGGCAGGCTTACCCATTCCACCGGACGAGTACGACATCATCCAGGCGCAAACCGGCTCGTCGCCAGAAGTGAGCATAGCCAGCCCTGCGATGTTCGCCTATGTGCGCGGCGAGATAACATTGACCGGCAGCGCGGGCGGGGAGAATTTTGCTTACTACCGCATCCAGGTAGGAAAGGGCCTGAACCCACAGGAGTGGCTGCAGATCGGTGTGGATGATTTCGAACCGGTCGAAGAGGATGAGCTTGGAACCTGGGACACCAGCAGCCTGGACGGGCTTTATACTATCCAGCTCCTGGTCGTCCGGGATGACGCGCGCGTGGATAGTACAGTCATCCAGATAACCGTCGATAACCAGCTCCCTGGATTAGCCATAGTCAGCCCTATCCCCGGGCAGGAGGCCCAGCCGCGCGCGGGACAGCTCACCCTACTCGCCGATGCGACCGACAATCTGGCAATTTACTCTGTTGCTTTTTACATGGATGGTGAGCTAATAGGCGAGCGGCTTCAGGCCCCATATGCCATCCCATGGGAGAGCATCCCCGGTGAACACATCCTACGAGTGGTTGCAGTGGACCAGGCAGGCAACCAGGCAGAAACCCAGACAGACTTCCTGGTGAAATAAAATGTAGTGCTCGGATGGTAGGATCACATCCGAGCACTTTGATTCTAAGCAAGCCTATCTCAGGGCACGCTGGCGATAAACCAGTCGAACTCTACGCCCACCTCGGGGATCTCAAAAGTGGTGACCGAAACCCCAACCTGTCCCTCGTCTTTGAACCGGTTATCCTTGACAGAGCCCAGCTCAGTCCCGTTCACATAGAACGTAAGCTCGGTGCCGACACAGGTAGCCGTAAGCTCGTTGGTCGCTTTCTGCAGGTTGATTGCCCGCGAAGCGCCGCGTTTCAGCTCTGTGTATTTGCCATCTTCGTACTTATATATGAACCAGTATCCGCCCGTGAGCATGCTGAATTCATACCAGCCCGCATCAGTGGCGCGGCATAGCAGGCTGATGTTATTCCTGTTCGAGCCTTTCACCAGCTCAACAAACGAATCCACGCGAATATCACCTGGAAGAAAAGCATCGTAGACCAGGTAGACGGTCGAGTCCGTATCGTTGGGCTGTATATACAGCCGGCTGTTGCTGTAAGTAGCCTCGTAATCGTCTCCATCCGGCACCGTAAAGACATACCAGCCCTCTGTGTCATCGAATTCGGTCTCCAAGATCAAATCGCCAGAAGCGCTGAAATCCGAATAAATGATCGTGCTGCCTGTTGAGGTAGTAGTGCTGCTGCTCGTGCCCGAGTCGCTGCTCACCGTGCCAACCAGTTCCATCTCACGCCCGTTCAATTGACCCGCCAGAACCTCACCGGTCGACCAGCGCAGCACCTGGATCGACAGAGTATCTCCAGTTGAATGGCTGCGCAGGATATCACAGTACTGCGACATCGTGCCATCTGTCGCCAGGACCAGGTTCTCCATCATGGTCATAATATCTCCGGGCTGCACACCGGCTTCGTCCGCCGGTGAGCCGGACTGCACCGAAGATACCCAGATACCGGTCAGCGAGCCGTCTTCTGTAGCCACTGCCTGCCCGTTCACGCCGATCGTATCCACATTGTCACCATTTTTGAGCTCATTGATAACATCCTCAGCAACATCGCGCGAGATACCAAAAGCCTGGCGAGAGCTTTGGCTGCTGGCATAATGGACAGCAAGCAGTTTTCCATCGGGCGTGATCACTGGTCCGCCGGAATTGCCGGGATTCGTGGTGGCGTCGTACTCCAACACCGAGTCGACGGATGCCCAGCCGGTCTCACCGTCAGCCCTGGCCTTTGAGATAATACCTTTGTTAAGCGAGTACTCCGGATCGCCCAAGGGAAAGCCCGCCACGTACAGGTCCATGCCTACGTCAATCGGTCCCGAGTACCATTCCAGATAATCGTAGCCATCACCGGCGATATCGATCACTGCCAGGTCGGAGCATTCGGATACACCCAGGACTTTGGCGTTGCGAGGGTTATCTTCACCGCCCACCCACACTTTAAGCAGCGCCGCCCCGGTGACAACATGGTTGTTGGTGACAGCAATCCCGGATGGATCGATGATAAAGCCTGAGCCACGACCAGCCGAGTTCAACATCAGTCCTACCTCAGGATCAATAAACGTACCCTGAGCCTCGACCTGGATGACAGCTTTCTTTACGTCTCGCAGTACGCTGATTGCTCCGCTTACCGGCTCGGTCTCGACGGGAGCCTGTGTTTCTACAGGCGCTTGGGTTTCAACTGGAGCTTCCGTTTTCACAGGTTCCGTAGTCGGATCAACAGGGGGTGCAGTTGTCGCCGTCGGTGCGGGTGCTTCAGTAGCAGCGCCGCCGCAGCCGCTGACAACCAATCCGATCATAACGATCAGAATCCCCAATCTGGTTATCGGGTTTTTCGTGCTCTTGATCATGCTTGCGTAACCTCCATAGATTGTATATAGAAAGAAAGGACGAGTGAAATTGCAATAATCCCCACACCTGCATTTTGCGCAGATAGTTTACCACAAGTAGATATAAACCGACAAAGATTGTAGAGATTTTATATTACAGATTTGCAAATCTCTGGAAGTTATCTCCAGCGATCTCTAACACCCTGCGTGTCGTCGTAAATGCCAGAGGCGGCAGCTCAAAGCGCGAGAAAAAAGCCACCTGGTCAACGTCGTCGCCGGGCATCAGCTCACCCCCTAATATTTTTACCCTGTAAAAAATGATAATGTGGGCGCCGCGCTCATGCTCCTGCCCAAAGAGCACAGTAAGCAATCCACTTACCTGAACCACCAGGCCGGTTTCTTCCAGGCACTCCCGCTCTGCTGCTCTGGCCGGATCCTCACCGGCATCTACAAAACCTGCCGGCAGCGTCCATTGTCCCCGCCCCGGATTCATCACTCTCCGACCCAACAGTACTTTGCCATCCTGCTCTACCAGGGCAGCAGCAGCCACCTTAGGGTCGGCAAAATAAATCCAATCGCAAGCCGGACACACGCGCCGCAAGCGACCAAAGCGTTCGCCATCCGCCAGTGGCGTACCACAGCGCAAGCAATAATTTACTTCGCTTACGCCCATTAAATTCCGGATCTTCTCATTTTTATTGCTGCGATCCCAGCGCCTAGGGCCAGGATAACCAGCATCAGCTCCGCTATGCGCCAGCCAGACCAGAAAGACCGTGCGCGGGAAGGTTGGTCGGCAGGACCTTCCTCAAGAACAGCTTCGCCTTCAGCCGCCCGGATTGCCTCGGTCGGAGCCAGGGCAAGCGATGTCCCCTCGATAGTCATGGTCGGCGCCGGCAGAGTCGTTTCAGTTGGAACCGGCTCAGTAACGGCCTCTGCCATCTCGGACAACGGCGCCTCGACGGCAGGAGCTGGGATTTCCCCTCCCTCGAGAGAAGGAGAAGGCATTGCCTTAGCAGTCATATCAGCCACCTCGGCAGGCTGCTCTGTTGCCGCAGCCTCTTCCGCGGCAGCCTGGTCCAGAGGGGCAACTTCCGGGACCGCTTCAGTTGTCAATGCCTCATACTGCTGGGCTGTCTGCTCCTCAGCTTCCGGTGCCGATGCAGCCGGAAGAAAGCTGGCGCTCATCGGTCTTGCCAGCAGAAATTCGCCCAGGAATACCATCACGAACAAGAAGCTGGCGAAGGCAGATACCATACCGAAAACAGGAGCCAGTCTGCGGGTGGATTGTAAAGGCTGCCAGGCAGCCGCGGTTTTGGCAGAGATGGTGAAGTTGCGCGGCGCTCGAATGCGCGGCGCAGAGCGCAGCAGGGTGCGCGTGCGGCGCAGCTCATCCAGCGCAACGCGCAGATCGACGCTCGCCTGCAGCCTGGCCTCCAGACGCGCGCGCTCTCTGGCATTCAACTCGCCATCCAGATAAGCGGACAAAGCATCCCATTCACGGTCGGTGATCTGCGTCTTCATGATACGCCCTCATCTACCAGACGAAAGGCAGACGGCAAAAGTTCCCAGAAGCCCCTCAGACAATCTCTAAGACGCAGCCTGGCGCGCGAAAGCCGGCTTTTGACCGTCCCCACAGGTTTACCGATCACCTGAGCGGCTTCGAGGTAATCAACACCCTGGATATCTACCAGGATAACAACGGCGCGGAAATCGTCCGGCAGCTCGTCCAGACAGCGGCGGATAGACTGCTCCAGTTCGGCGCGCATCGCCGCATCTTCCGGAGACTCGCCCGGATCCGCCAGCCAGGATGGCGATTCCAGCTCCTCGTCGTTGTCATCCACCGGCTCCAGGGGAATGGTTGGACGGCGTCCGCGCCTTCTCAGCTCATCATAGCAGGCATTGGTAACGATGCGCAGCAGCCAACCCCGAAAGGAGCCGCCTCGGTAGCTCTTTATATTGCGATATGCAGAGATAAATGCTTCTTGCGTGGCGTCTTCGGCTGATTCAGCCTCCCCCATCATGCGGTAGGCTTGCACATACACCAGGTCCTGATATGCCAGAACCAGGCGATTAAACGCATCCAGGTCCCCCCGGCTGGCTTCCTGGATCAATGCAGTTTCATCCATGGGTGGCCATCGAGCGTTTGCGGAACAGCCAGTACAGAAGCCGCCAGCAGAGAATCGCCAGGGCGCTGACCCCGCCCAGCACCACGACAAACATGGGCATAATGGCTGTCCCTAACCAGGCGCCACGCAGCCAGGCAGCAAACGGAGCCGCCAGCACCATAGCCCAAAATGGACGCCATAACTGCCGGACATCAGCCGTCCACTCCAGGTTATAGGCACCAACGAACGGCGCAATCAACAGCCAGGCGATCAGGACAGGAATAAAGGTCGTCAGCATCCGCATCCCCGCAGATCCCAATGTGCCATGCGTGGCAAATCCGAAGATCGTCACCAACCCCAGGGTCAGCACATCGCCAGCTATCAGCCAGGTTATTCTGCTCATCATCGATTATCGTAATCCAAAGGCGAAAAAGGGACAAGGGGGGAAAGTTTATTTTTACCGGTGATCTACAAAGGCCACAGGCGCGGGACAAGCAGGATCACAACCAGAAAAACGAACAGTGTAAGCAGTGAGCCCACGCGAATAAAATCCAGGAAGCGATATCTCCCCAACCCATACACAATCAGACAGGCAGGCTCGAGCGGCGTAATGTATGAGGTGCTGGCAGCCAAGGCGATCATCATGGCAAACGTGCGCGGATTTAAACCGAGCTGCAGGGCAGTTTGAATAGCCACCGGGAACACCACCACCGCTGCAGCCTGGTTCGACATCGGCTGTGTGAGCAAAACTGTTAACACAAAAAAGCCGCTCAACAGCCATAGCGGATTGGCATCGCCTACCAGCTGTACGATCCCGTCAGCCAGGAATCGGGCAGTCCCCGTATGTTCCATAGCGGTGCCGAAGGCAAGCATGCTGCCGATCAGGATCAAGGCTTTCCACTCAACATCGTTATAGGCTTCTTGAGGGGTGATACAACCAGTCAGAAAAGCCAGAAATGCACCCAGGAGCACTGCGACAGGCAGAGAAACCAGATTCACAGCTGACAGCAGGATCACCCCCACAATGATAACCAGGGCTGTTCTCGCTCGCTTAAGATTCGGAGATTTATCTTCGACAGTGCCCAGGATGCGGAAGGTGTTATTCCGCTCCAGGGCTGCCAGGCTTAACCGGGGTCCCTGGATCAACAGCACATCACCCAACCGGAGCGTTACTTGTGAGATTTTGCGATGCAGAGTCTCCTCATGGCGGTTGATCGCCAGCACCTGGATGCCATACCGGTCACGCAAGCCAAGACCGTCCAGTCGCCGACCGATCAAGGGCGAGCGTGGCAGCAAGATCACTTCTGCCAGGCGGGCATCACCAGCCTGCAGGTCAATATCAGAGAGGTGGGTATTGTTCTCAATACCAATCTGGGCAGTGCTTTTTAACTTGATCAGGTTGTCCCTATGACCTTCTACTAACAGGGTATCTCCGTCCTGCAGGCGGGTGCCTACCTGGGGGATGATTAAGTTTCCCTCTTCTCTTGTAATCCGGATCACGGTCAAGTCCAGATCATGACCCAGGCTGGTCTCTGCCAGTGTCTTCCCGCTCAAAGGCGAACCATCGAGGATCTGGATCTCAGTCAGATATGGGCGCAAGTTGAATTCATCCGTCAGCTCGTTCAGCGCATCCCGCTGAGGGATCAGTCTCCTACCAAAAAGGAACATATATGCAAGCCCAACAACCAGAACCGGCAAACCCACTGAAGTCAGCTCGAACATACCCATCGGGGCCATGTCATATTGGGTCATCAAACCGCTCACGACGATGTTGGTGGAGGTACCGATTAAGGTGACTGAGCTGGCAAGAATAGCGGCAAATGCCAGGGGCATCAGCAGCCGAGATGGATTGATCTTCCCGCGCCGCGCCAGTCCGATAACAATCGGCACAAAGAACGCCGTGGCGGCAGTATTGCTCATGAAGGAGCTTAAGACCGCTGCTGAGAGCATGACTATGATCAGTATTCGATCAGGATTCGTACCGGTCCGGCGCTGGATCAGCCGGCCGGTGATTTCAACAACCCCAGTGCGCACCAGGGCAGCGGTCATTATCAGCAAGCCCAGGATCATCATCACAGTGTCGCTGCCAAAACCGGCAAATGCCACATCCGGAGGCAGCAGACCGGTCAGGATTAATGCCAACATTAACCCCAGACCGACGATATCCGCCGATACCCATTCAAAGGAGAACAAAACCAGGGCGGCTGCCAGGAAAGTCAGAAGGATCACGATCTGGATCGTCATGAATGAGCATCCTGTATTGAGACACAATTATATCAGCCGGGTGGATTCGAGAGATAGCTCTCTTCAAAGACCCCTATTGCGCGACGATCCGAAGGCGATTACAATCGAGAGCGCCGGATCCCTTCACCCGCCGAAACTATGCACCCCATGTACAGCCGCCTGCTCCTGGCATGCCTCTCTTTTATATTATCGGCCTGCTTATGCCTTAGTCTGATCAGCATCGCAGGCGCGCTCACGCTCATCCGCTAATCCAAAATGCCACTGAATATCCCCCGCATCAAGGCACTGTGTTTCGATATTGACGGCACCCTGCGAGACACCGACGACGATATGATCCAGATCCTGTCGGGCTGGCTGCGTCCGTTCAGGTTTATCTTTCCGGGGCGAGATCCACAGCAGTTCGCGCGGAAAACAATAATGTCCATCGAAAGTCCGGGCAACTATCTGCAGGGTCTGCCGGACCGACTGGGCATTGACGGGTGGCTGGACGCTGCAGTCCGGCGATTAGCTCCCAGGGGCGGCTCGCACAGCGACAAGCGCTATCAGATTATCTCCGGTGTACAAGAAATGCTGGCCCGGCTACGACCGCATTATGCGATGTCGGTAGTCAGCGCGCGCGGCTCGCGAATTACGATGGAGTTCCTGGATAAATTCGAGCTCAGGCAATATTTCGAAGCCATTGCCACTGCCCATACCTGCCGGCATACCAAGCCCTACCCAGATCCAATCATTTGGGCTGCCGGAGAGATGGGGGTAAGCCTCGAAGCATGCTTGATGGTTGGGGATACCACAGTCGATGTTCGTGCCGGGGTTGCTGCAGGCGCTCAAACTGCGGCAGTCCTGTGTGGTTTTGGAGAAGAGGCCGAACTGCGCCGGGCCGGCGCGGATTTAATCCTACCAACTACTGCTGATCTTCAGGCTGTACTACTTGCAAAAACATAAGAAAATAGATCTCAAAAACTATTGTATTAATTCCATTTTGCACATATAATAACAAACGTGATGAAGAGAATACACTTGTTGGGGATTACACTCTTCATAGTTTGTTCCATGCTTTTGGGTGCCACAACCACCCTGGCCCAGTCTGGTACGGATGAGCCAGAGAGGTCGCTCTATTTCCCCGAAACGGGACACACTTTGACGGGGGATTTTTTAATTTATTACAAGGACACACCCAACGCAGAATTGGTACTTGGGAATCCCATCACCGAGCCGTTCGAGGACCAATTCAGCGGACACCTCGTCCAATATTTTGAGCGAGCCCGCCTAGAAAAAGGGGATGGAAATGAGCTTGAGCTAGAAGTCTTCGCTTCTCCTCTGGGATACTATATGTACGTCCCCAGCACTGAGCTGTACAGCCCAAAAAATCTGCCCGGATGCCGGTATTATTCCGAATATAAGAAACATGTTTGCTACGCGTTCCTGGACTTCTTCGAGGCGCATGGTGGTGTAGCCCAGTTCGGTTATCCAATCTCTAACTTCGAAATCCGCGATGGCTGGATCGTGCAGTACTTCCAGCGTGCCCGGTTCGAGTGGCACCCTGAACTACCCAGTGGTCAGAGAGTAAAACTGAGCGACCTTGGCAGTCTGTACTTTGATATGATCAAGGAGGACCCAAAGAGGTTGCGGCCTCCTGAGTTGCCCGTCGGTGGCCCTTTTATCCAGCCGGTCCTGGATCTCCGCGTGCACGCGTCTCTGAGGAATGCCGCCACGCACCAGGATGGAGAGCAAACCGTCGATATCGTCGTACTGGACCAACGCATGATGGCAGTGGCAGGAGCAGATTTCACCCTGGAAATTACACTCCCTTCAGGGAAAACGTTGGAACCGGTGACACCCCTGACAACTGATAAAAACGGTATCGCTCACTACACCTTCAACTTTAAAGGCCAATCGATTGGCAGGGCAATCGTCAAGGTCAAGGTTAACTATGACGGTCTCCACGCGGAGACCGTTAATACTTTCCAAATCTGGTGGTAATTTAATCCAGCGTAAGAACTGGAGAAAATAATATGGTGTGATTTGGGCGGCTGCGCCGCCCAAATCACACCATATTTCGTCATTTCCAGGTATCCCGTACTGACGTTAATCTGGATCAGCCTGGGGGTTTATCACCGCGCTTGATTTGCGCCAGCAGATCTTCATAGTCACCCGAGTTTTCTGGCTTCATTG
>Ga0105094_10000104_pt1 | contig 34767 bp, 22 predicted proteins | sample PPLLak1March2015_2_FD_87023 | JGI IMG/M metagenome (GOLD analysis project Ga0105094, IMG submission 87023) | Freshwater sediment microbial communities from Prairie Pothole Lake near Jamestown, North Dakota, USA - PPLs Lake P8 Core (3) Depth... | ecosystem: Environmental > Aquatic > Freshwater >...
ACATGATAAAAGCCCCACTTTCGATCAAGAATGGCACATATTATGGGATTGCACCCCAAAGATAAGCGTTATTAGTCTGGTCCGTCCCACCGAAATACAGGCTTAAAATTGGCGAAGGTATAGTTGTATACAAGCAGATTTAGTTCGATCGTCAATCGCAAGGAATGTTCAGGTTTGCGGCACCATGTCTTCGTAAGTCGGAGCGTCCCCAAAATCTTTCCAGGTAATCGGAATGGGATGGCCCAGAATCTTCCCGAACGCCACCTGCATGCTGAGCTTCTCCAGAAGGTATGCCACAAGGAATGCTTCGTTCAGGCTTGTGCCAATGCAGACGGCGCCATGATTGGCCATCAGGGCTGCTTTTGATTTTGTACCCAGTGCTTCGACGACATTATCGCCCAGCTCCTTGGTCGCTATGCGGGCATAAGCCGCGCAGCGGATCTCTTCGACGCCAATTGTCTCGAGGGCATCCAGCGTCACTGCGGGAATGCTCAGGCGCAACGCCGCAAAGATCGACGACCACTCGCCGTGGCTGTGTACGATGCCGTTCACTTCCGGTCGTGCCTGGTAAATGCGCAAATGCATGGGGGTCTCGATGGTTGGCAGGACATCGGGGTCGCCAACGATCTCCCCATTGATATTGATGATGGCTACATCATCAACGGTGACTTGATTCCAATCGCAGATGGGCTGCCTGGGGGAAGGGCGCGGCAGGATGTAAATGAGCCCGGTCTCCCGATCGCGCAAGCTCGTGTCACCGAAATCGCGGCCCGGTGATAATCCCTTTTCGATGAGCAATGGACCTGACTGGGCGACCTCCATCTTGAGCTCTGGATTGATCTTGATCACAGCTCCTCCTGTTCTTGAGGCTGGCAATGGGGGGCAAGCACCGTCGTAAGCATAGCAGAAGCAGTTACAGCCAACACAGTATAGGGTTGCCCGGTCCTGCCTTCCAGTTGTAAACGATTCAATTGATCGATTTGTTTCGAGAGAACAAAATATATGTTTGTTTCTTGTTATATTATAGGTGTTTATTGTTCGTTTGTCAAATAGAACGCCTTCAACACTCATTGGATGAGCCAATCCCTGAGCCGAAGGTACCAGATGGCTGCCAGGTTCGCGAAGTCGCCGCAGCAGGCAGCTTTCCAACCGCGCCGCAGCCCACCGCGAAGTGGGCCATCCGTGGACGGTTTGCAATGTCAGCGATGATGATTACGCGCGCACGATGCGGCTGCCCTTTATGATCGCTTTCTGGATATCGTTAGCGTTGTGCCAGATGGGATTATCGCCGCGTATACCCGCCAACCTGATCGACGATTTCGGTCCGGTGGGGGCGCGCCTGGCTTACCGCCATTCCGTTCAACAGTTGGCTTCGATGATTTGCCGTGCGGTCTCAGCCAGGTGGGTTGCCGGATTATTGGGTGATTCGCCAAACATCCGCGCGGTAACATACGCGCCATCCATCAACAAAAACAGGGCATTTGCCAATGCCTCCTGTTGAGGCGCTCCGGCTTCCTCCGCCAACTGCTGGAAGCGCTTCAGTACGCTGTGCTTATGCTCCAATGCTACCTGGTGACCAGCATAATCCGTCCTGGGATACTCAGTCGATACATTGATGAACGGACAACCATAACAATCCGGAGAGAGCACATAGCTTTGCAGTGCTGCAAAAAATGCCAGCAGTTTACCTTTGGCGGATGGTGCATCTCCGGTAATGTGTTCGAATTGATCCCAGAAAAGCTGGTTGCTGTCACGTAAATACGCCACAATCAGGTCGTCCTTGGATGGGAAGTGACGATAAAGCGTCATCTTTCCAATGCCGGATTCTGCTGCGATCGTATCTACCCCTATTGCCCGGTAACCGTGTTGATAGAACAGGTGGGCAGCAGTCTGGAAGAGCTTCTCTTTGGGGGTGACTTCAGTTTTCATCCTAATTGCCTCTTGACACGATACAGATCTGTATCGTACCATATTTTTTAGGCAAACGCAATATCAGTCAAAGGAGATAGCAATGAAAATCGGTATTTTGGGAACCGGGGTAGTAGGGCAAACGATCACTGGAAAACTGGCAGAGCTTGGTCACGAGGTGATGGTCGGCACGCGCGACGTGAGCAAGACCATCGCGCGCACTGAGCCTGGTCCCTATGGCCTTCCGGCGTTCAGCGTCTGGCAAGAGCAAAATCCGGGTGTCAAGCTGGGAAGCTTTGCTGACACTGCCCGGCACGGCGAGATTGTGATCAATGCCAGCAATGGCGTGGGAACCCTGGATGCCCTTACCCAGGCAGGTGCATCTAATTTAAGTGGCAAAATCCTCATCGATATCTCGAATCCGCTTGACTTTTCTCAGGGCATGCCGCCAACCCTTTCGGTGTGCAATAACGACTCCCTGGGTGAGCAGATTCAGCGGGCTTTTCCTGAGGTAAAAGTGGTCAAAACGCTCAATACAGTCACCGCCAGCTTGATGGTCAATCCTCGCCAGCTGGCGGGTGGAGAGCATGTCATATTCGTCAGCGGGAACGATGCCCCGGCCAAGGCGCAGGTAGTCAGCTGGCTCACCTCCTGGTTTGATTGGCGGCATGTCATCGACTTGGGAGATATCACCAGCGCGCGGGGCGCAGAAATGTACCTGCCCATTTGGCTGAGGCTATGGAGCGCGTTGGGTACAGGGATATTCAATATCCAGGTGGTCATGTAGCCATTGTATTCAGAATAATCGACCGGTGAGCCAAAGGAGAAGGACATGGAACACATGAGCACTTTAGGTCGCAGTTCTCTGCGAGTGCCTCGCCTCGGTGTGGGAGCGATGACCTGGGGACAACCCACGGGATTGGCGCGCTTTACCCCGGCCAAGCTGGCGTACGGCGGAGCTCATGGTGCAGAAGAAGAAAAGCAAGCATTCGAGGTAAGCCTGGTGGCGGGTGTAACCTTGTTCGACACGGCGGCGATGTACAGCGGTGGCGCTTCCGAGCGGCGCATGGGGGAGCTGGGGCGCGGTGAAGAAGTCTTGATCGCCAGCAAGTTCCCAGGCATGCTGCGTTTCCGCGCGGCAAATTTCCCCAAAGAACTGGAGGCAAGCCTCAGGCGGCTTGATCGCAGTTCAATTGATCTATACCAGCACCACTTCCCTACAAGCTCAGTCTCTATCCCCGAATTGATGGATCGGATGGCTGATGCCGTTGAAGCAGGCAAGATTAAGGCAGTGGGGGTGAGCAACTACTCGGCAGAACAGATGCGCACCGCCCATGCGGCTCTGGCGGAACGCGGAATTCCGCTGGCTTCCAACCAGGTGCAGTACTCGCTGCTGCATCGCAAGCCAGAGGTGAACGGCGTTCTGGATGCCTGCCGGGAGCTGGGGATCACTCTGATCGCCTACTCCCCGCTGGCAATGGGCGCCTTAACCGGAAAATATTCTGGCGGAAAGAAAGCCGGTGGACTCAGGCGCTTTATGCCCAGTTTCAGCCAGAGGCAGATGGATAAAGTCCAGCCGGTTATTGATCTGCTGCGCCAGATTGGTGAGCGGTATTCCAGATCGATCAGCCAGGTGGCTCTCCGCTGGTTGATCGAAAATCCGCTTGTGCTTCCCATACCAGGCGCTAAGAATGGCAAACAGGCTGAGAATAATGCCGGCGCCCTCTCATTTTCCCTGACACCCGAAGAAATCGAAGCGCTCAGCGAGGCGACCCTTGCCTGGAGGGTATAAGGGAGACCAAGGTGATTGGATTAGACCCAATCAGAGCAAGTAGTCTAAAACCCTATAATACATAGAGCCGATTACCAGTTTCTGCCATCACCTGGGTGGCGTTGCCCTGGCAGTGGGTCCTTATACCCTCATCTCCTCTTTGACCTCGTAATGCTGCGAGCGGGCATCAAAGCGGGCAAGCAGCTCCTTTGCCTTTGGCGGAACTACAGCCACCTCATAATCTTCGCCTGCAAAGGTGCGAACAGCCTCCAGCGAATCAAACCACATGATGGTTCGGAATCACAAGTTCATTCTGGTTTTCGGGCCAGAAGTAAGATATGCTCAGCTGGAAAATCAACTCCTGGGGTAAGAATATCAACTTCATTTTGCCACTTCTCGTAGTTAACCGAAAAGGTACGCAGCAGGCAAATCGTTAGTCCCAGGCGAGAGATCACATCCAGAAACTCGGCCTCATTGAAGTACTGGTAGCTCTCCAGGCGTTCAGTCTGCCAGAGCTGCTTCTCCAGGAAGATCGATTTTGTGATGTAGCGGGTGAAGTCGCGCTGGGACAGTTCCACACAAGCAGGGTCACCTGTTTCTCGATACGCAATTCGGAAAGGACAATACTCCCGAACAAAAATTTCGAAGCGGCGACGGGCCTGCCCATCCCGAAAGCGGATGCGCAGCGGTTCCTGGATATCCCCGGGAGTTTCTAATCCATCGAATAGTGCCATGTATCCCCCCGGCGAAAGGTGCTCCACGGCGAGGGTAAGCGTCTGGCTTACCCGCTGTTTGGCGATTGGGGCATCCACTTCTCCGAGTTTGGTTGAGTGAGTGGCAGAGAATATTTCGTGCAGGGAGTTGACCAGCAGCACGATCTCGAATTGACCAAGCCCCACCATCAGATCATGATCCGTGAAATCGCCGTGAATGAAGGACATCCCCGGGTAGGCGGAGCGGCACTTTTCGATCAAGCGGAGGGAATAATCCACCCCGCAGGATGCGTCGATCGAGCGCGCCTGGGCATGGGCATTAACCAATGCACCAATGATCTGGCCTTCGCCACAGCCCAATTCGAGTAAGCGCACAGCCTGGCTTGGCCGTTCTGAAAGGCTGCGCACCAGCTTCGAGATGGTCAGGATGGCTTCCCTTTTTCCCAAATCCTCCAGCTCGCGCAAGCGAATTTCCCAATAGAAATCCCAAAACTCGTCGCTTTCCAGCATGGATGTATTGTATACCATATCCAATTCTCACGTGATCTGTGGCGCTTGTCCATGCAAGGGCTTTAAAAAGGGATTTGGGGTTGCGGATGGCCTCGAGGAGCCTGACTCGCGGCGGGCTTGCGTGGCGAGGGCGAGCGCCGAGGGTGTGCGGCATCCGACAATCGCCGGGGCCGCGTGGATCAGCTTGTCGTTCTCCAGGGCCGGTACCATGAACAGAGCGAAGTCCACGCGAGGCGTCATGTTGCTCGCCAGGATGGGATTGCCCGCGCGCCGGCTCCATACGGGCAGGCCCTGGCTCTCCCCCTCTTCATTTCGACTTCGCTTCGCAGTTGAGCCTAACGGGCTGCGTTCCTGGCGCTGGTGAGAGCCTGAACGACCGGGCGAAGGGGTCACGCAGTGTCACTCGCCTCAACCGATCTGGACATCCACATCGGGGGTCTCGAGGAAGCGGGCCAGATGGTGTGCTTCGGCGATTATGCTGCCGGTGATGGGCGGCGAAAGCGGTTCAAACGTCGCCACTTTAACCAGCAGGCGATCCGCCTGGCGGGCGTGCTCCCAGACTGCGACGACGCGGCCGTCCAGGAGGACCACAGGGGCTACCCATCCCTGTGCACGGTATACGGTCGATCGGCGCTCTTCCGGCACGAGGTGATCCCGATCTCGATGACCGAGCAGGTAAGAATCAAAATACGGCAAAAGGCGGACCAGCGGCTGCTCGACCCTGGCTCCCGCAAGCTCATCCAGATCCTCACGCAGGACCTCCGCCCTCCAACCCTGGACATGGACAGGCGCAAAGCCGGCTTGTCCGCGCGCCCAGATCTCACGCGCCTCCCGCAGGGTCATGCCGGTCCACAATGCAAAGTCTGCGGCTGTCGCCGGACCGAAAGCTCTCAGGTACATACGCAGGAGGATTTCCTCCGCTTGCTCCTTCGGCACATCCTGCCACTGCGGGATCCATGCGTCGGCGCGAACGAACGTCGGCTCGGTCCCGCGATCGGGGCCAGAGCAGACGACACCGCGGGCTGCCACAAGGTGGAGCAGGTCCACGACCGGGAAGGTTATATCACCCACCGGGACTGCAGCGACTTTCCTCCGGCTCCCCCAACCGCCTCCATGGATAGACTGCATCTGTACGCCCAGAGCGCGGCTCACGCGCTCAGCGATCTCCAACCGCGTGAGCGGGCGATTCAGGGCGTTGAGGGTAGCGTCGATGGCTGCATCGATGAGGCGCTCCGGCACGCCCTTGCCACGCGTCCAGCGGATCTCTTTTTCAGCGCGCCGTGCCGAGCCCCGCACAAAGACCGCCAGATGCTGAGATGGCACCAGAAACAGCGTCTGGCGCATGCACGCAGCCTTGACCAGGGCACGTTGGCTGAGCGCCTCTTCGATATGTGCGCTCCGTAAATCCCCGACTCTCGACCAAAGCGAGGTCTGCGCTGCCGAGAGCAGCTGCGCCTGGGCTCCGGTCATGTCGCTTACAACCGAGATGAGCTCATCCACCGGAGCGCGCACCGAGAGATGATGTCGGGCGAGCCGAAAGGCACCCACCTGGTTCCAGGTCACCGAAAAAGGTGTATGTTGGGGGGCTGACATGTGGGCCCTTTCCTTTTTGCCTGACATGTGGACCGATTCTATCACCGCCACAGCGTTTACCGGTTCGCAAAACCCGCTGGCATGCTTCCTGCCTCCCAATATCCACTCCTCCGAAGGACAGGGTTTTGTGTACTACACTCCCGAGTGGGTCAATACCTTGGACCTGGACGTGCCGGAAAGCAGCGTCGATCCGCTGCCGGAGACCAGCCATGCCACCTTTAGTGTGAGCCGGGCAGGCAGTGATGTTGGCTTACGACTGTCGGCGCACTGACCTGGAGCACATATCTTGGCATGGGCTGGGATGAGTACGGCGACGGGCTGGTGCGCAGCAGCGGCGGTGAGAATCCGCGCATCTTTGGAGTATGTGCGCCGCCCAGGCGATACTCGCGCCTGGGAAATGAACGCGCATTTCTCATCTATGTTATTATAATCGGATAAAATATATCTAATATTTTGCTCCTGGCCCCTGACTGGCTTTGAAGGAGGTATCCCAATGCTGGCTGACAGGCAATTTAGCGGGCGGATTCAATGCTACTGTGCCCTGTGTGTCTCGCGCTGCGGTTCGATCGCCGTGATCGAGAACGGTCGTTTTACTGCCCTCGAACCGGATCCATCGCACCCGACCGGCAAGGCGCTGTGCGCCAAGGGGCGGGCTGCGCCTGAGCTTGTTTACCACCCGGACAGGCTGCTCTATCCGTTAAAACGCACACGACCGAAAGGCGATCCTGATCCGGGCTGGCAGCGTATCTCCTGGGACGAAGCGCTGGACCTGACGGCGGCCCAGCTGCGCCGGATCGCTGATGAGCACGGTCCGAAGAGCGTCGTATTCAGCGCGGCCTCGCCGTCCACATCAGCATCGAGCGATTCGTTGGCCTGGATCCAGCGCCTGATGTATGCCTTTGGAAGTCCAAACCTGTGCGGAGCGATGGAGCTGTGCGGGTGGGGGCGGTATCAGGCAACAACCTATACCTTTGGCGCCAGTGTTCCCGGGGTGTATATGCCTGACCTTGAGAATGCCGGCTGCATCCTGTTCTGGGGCTACAATCCGAACCTTGCCCGGCTAGTGCATGCTACCGCTACCGTGGAGGCACTTAAACGCGGGGCGCACCTGATCGTCGTTGACCCGCGCAGGACTGGAGTTGCCAAAAAAGCCGATATCTGGCTGCAGGTGCGACCTGGCACCGACGGCGCCCTGGCGCTCGGCATCGCCCAGGTCATGATCGAGCGCGGATGGTACGACCGTGATTTCATCTGTGACTGGACGAACGGTCCACTGCTCGTGCGCGCCGATAGCGGTCGTTTGCTAACTCAAAGTGATCTATCTATGCAAGGCAGCCCGGACAGGTACCTGGCCTGGAGCGAGGTGATGGGCCGCGCGGTGCTTTATGACCCCGCTAGCGGAGGCTATGAAGGTGACTCCCATGAGCTGGCCCTTTTTGGGGAATATAGGATCGAGACGCTGCACGGCAGTATCGTCTGCCGGCCGGCATTTGAACTAACGACCGAGCTTTGCCGGCTTTATCCACCGCAGCGTGTCGAAGCAATCTGCGGCATCGAGCGCGGCCTGATAGAGGACGCTGCGAGGATGCTCTGGGAGAGGCGGCCGGTGGCTTACTATGCCTGGAGCGGCGTCGAGATGCAGACCAACGCCACCCAGATTGCCCGTGCAATCGCCCAGCTGTACACACTGACCGGCAGCTTCGATACCCGGGGAGGCAACGTGCTGTTTCCAGCCGCGCCAACACCGGACGTGGAAGGTGCAGAACTGCTCCCAGACGGCGCACAGGCCCTCGGCTTACGGGAGCGCCCGCTGGGCCCCTCCCGGTGGCAGTTTGTCACCTCGGATGAGCTGTACCGTGGGATCCTGGAGCAGCGACCCTATGGGGTGCATGGACTCGTCGGTTTCGGCACCAACCTGCTGCTATCACACGCCGATGGACGGCGTGGGCGCCAGGCATTGGCCGCTCTTGACTTCTACGTCCACGCCGACCTCTTCATGAACCCGACTGCCGAACAGGCTGACATCGTGCTGCCGGTGGCGAGCGCCTTCGAACGCGAGGCGCTCAAGATGGGCTTTGAAGTCAGCCCACAGGCGCAATCTTGGGTGCAACTGCGCCAGCGGGTAGTCGAGCCGCGGGGAGAAGCCCGCTCAGACACCGAGATCATCTTTGACCTGGCGTGCCGCCTGGGTCTCGGCGTCCACTTCTGGAACGGAGATATCGAAGCCGCCTATCGCTACCAGCTCGGCCCGTCCGGCGTGTCGCTGGAGGCGCTGCGCGAGCAGCCGGGCGGGATGCAGGTGCATCAGCAGACGCGCTACCGCAAGTTCGCTGAGCAGAAAGACGGCATACCGCGTGGCTTCAACACACCGACACGGAAGATCGAACTGTACTCGGAGACGATGATAAAACATGGTTACCCAGCGCTGCCAGAGTATGAAGAGCCCCTGGTTGGTCCAATGACACGTCCGGATCTGGCCGAGCGATACCCCTTGATCCTCACCTGCGCCAAGCACACCTTGTTTTGCGAGAGCCAGCACAGGGCACTGCCCAGCCTGCGACGGCAAGCCATGGATCCGGAGGTCGAGCTGCATCCGACGACCGCCGCCGAGCGCGGCATTCGCCCCGGAGACTGGGTCTACATAGAAACCCCAGAAGGCAGCGTGCGGGCACGCGCCCGGCTGAACGACACGCTAAAGCCAGATGTGGTCTGCGGTCAGCATGGCTGGTGGCAGGCCTGCCCGGAGCTGGGTGCGCCCGGCTACGATCCATTCGATTCCAATGGCGCTAATTTCAATCTTATCATCGGCAACGGGGCAATTGACCCGATCAGCGGCTCAGTTCCGCACCGTGCGTATCTCTGCCAGGTCCGCCGCTCCGATTGAGGGTGCCGGTAATAGTGGGCCGAGATTCTCATGCGGCTGGAGCTTACACGCCGGGATTTAGCATTTCGTCAAGCCGCCGCTGCAGGTAAGCGCGCTCAGCGCGGTTGCCGCACAGAGCCAGCGCTCGATAGAAAAGCATAAAAATGACAGACCAGGAGGCGCTCTCGTCATTTTCTCATCTTTGGAAAATACGCTTGTTCCAAGGAGTCCAACCGTAGGGGCGTGCTCCGATTAACACAGGGCCAGAACACTGCTTGACAAGGGGATTTTACAATATAGAATTAAATAAGGGGATATTTTAACGGTCGGTCGCTGGTTTACTTCACAGGATTAGCGGTGAAAACAGTAGATTGTGCGTACACGCTTGGGAGGACAACTCATGGACCGCCTATACACTCGTCTGCCTTTCTTCCAGATCATCATAATCCTGTCTTTACTAGCCTCAGCCAGCGGCACGGCTGCACTCCAACCTGACTCCTATTTCTCTTCGAACTCCAGTCCAGCATCGGCATCTGCCACAGTCTCCATCACTCCGACAGGCTTCGATCCGGTCCTGACCACCATCACACTCGGAACACCTGTGGTATGGAAGAATGACACCAGCCAGGCACATACCCTCGTCAGCGGAGTGGCGCGTCTATCGTACCTTCCCCTGGTGATATCCAGCGGCAGTCCATCGTCACGGACAAGCATCGTGAAAGATAAAGCCCCAACCGGCGCGGCTTCGCCTGTGCTTCCGCAAACTGGGAAAACGGTCAACCAACAGGAATTCTTTATCACCCTTCAGCCGGGCGAGTCCTACACTCACACCTTCTCCACTGTTGGCACTTACCCGTACTATCTGTTGGATAATCCCCTCTATACCGGCACGGTGATCGTGCAGCTCAGCACGCTTCCCCCCGATCCTTCCATTATCGCACCGCCGCTGGATCCCACCGTCGCTACGACGGTGATCTCCGCCACGGAATTCTTATATACCGGGCTAAATCCGATCCAGACCGGTGTTGATCCTGGCACAATCGATCCAAAGCGGGTGACAGTGCTGCGCGGGCATGTGTTGGACCGGGCTGCAGTGCCTATTCCCGGGGTGACAATCTCAATACTACACCATCCTGAGCTGGGGCAAACATTGACGCGCCTGGACGGCTATTTTGACCTGGTTGTAAATGGCGGGGAAAAGCTGGTGGTCCAGTTTGCCAAGGAAGGTCTCCTGCCGGTGCAGCGCCCTGTGCGGGTGCCATGGCAGGATTACGTCTGGGTGCCGGACGTGGTCATGATCGCCCGCTCCGCTGAAGCCAGCCTTATTGACCTGACTGCCCCCGGGATGCAGGCTGCCCGGGGACCTGCAGTGAGCGACGCCGACGGAGAACGCCAACCGGCTGTGCTCTTTTCCGATGGCACGACTGCCCTGGTGTACAACCTGGACGGTTCTACCCGCGCGGTGAGCAGCCTGAATGTGCGCATGACCGAGTTCACCGTGGGCGATTCGGGCCCGCAGGCAATGCCAGGCGAGCTGCCCGCAGTAACTGGCTATACCTATGCCGTTGAATTTGCGGCTGACGAAGCTTCGACCAGGATCGCTGGTAAAGATGTGCTCTTCAACCAGCCGGTGATCATCTATGAAAAGAACTTCCTGGATTTCCCCACCGGGGGGATCGTGCCAGTAGGATATTACGACGATGAGCGCGCGGCCTGGGTGCCAAATGATAACGGGCGAGTTGTCGAGATTGTCAGCACCACGGCTGGCAAAGCCGATTTAGACACCGATGGTGACGGTCTGCCAGATAATGACCCGGCTCTGGGTATTACAGAGGCCGAGCGCGAAACATTGGCCACCCTGTACAGCGCCGGGGAGAGCCTGTGGCGGACCAGCGTAGATCATTTTTCGAGCTGGGACATAAACTGGAGCTGGGGTGCGGCTCCCGGATCAAAAGCGCCCAAGATCCCCACCAACCTTATCGAGCTGATGAAGGCGCATTACTGCAAAGAACCGCGCTGCCAGGTAAATAAATCCATTGTAGATCTCCAGGATCAGGCGCTGGGGGAGATGCTTTCGTTAACCGGCGCGCCTTACAGCCTGCACTACACCAGCTACCGCAGCCCTGGACGCACGGTCAATAGCGTTTTGAACATCCCACTCAGCCTGGATACGCTGCCGCCCGGCCTGAAGCGGATCGATCTGGAAATATCCGTCGCCGGGCACAAGTACACTCAGAGCTTCACCCCACAACCCAACCTGGCGCACACATTCACCTGGGATGGATTGGACGCCTACGGGCGTCTCGTGACAGGCTCGGGGCGCGCCCTGGTGCGGGTGGGTTATATCTACGACGGCTACTACCAGAGTCCGTCTGTGCTGCAGCAGTCGTTTGGCTACAGCGGCAACGGCACGCCCATAAGCACTGACCCGGCCCGCATGGAGTTCGGTATGTGGCAGGAGTGGGAAGCCGTACTGGCGCGCTGGGATGGGCGCTCCCCTGGTCTGGGTGGCTGGAGCCTGAGCCCGCACCACGTCTACGATCCGGTCGGGCGCATCCTGTATTATGGAGACGGCTCACAGCGCAATGTCGATAATATCAACCAGACGGTGAGCACGATCGCCGGTGATGGCTCTTATGCCTGTATCAGTATGGGTGGCTTCAACGGCGACGATCGAATCCTGGCTGCCGAGGCCAAGCTGGCCCAACCCTCTGGAATCGTCTCTGCTGCCGATGGCAGCTATTACTTTGCCGACCGTTTCAACCAGCGCATCCGCTGGGTGGATGCGGCTGGATACATCCATACGGTCGCAGGAGGCGGCAACCCGGCTGACGGCCTGGGCGATGGTCTACCTGCCACCCAGGCCAAACTGAACAGCCCATATGATGTCGCCCTGGGTCCAGATGGCAGCCTGTATATCGCCGACACCGGCAACAACCGCATCCGCCGCGTTGGTCCAGACGGCATCATCAGCACCGCGGCAGGCGGTGGCAGCCCATCCGATGGGCTGGGAGATGGCGGCTTAGCCACAGCAGCTGCGCTGCTCAAACCCCAGGGAATCTCAGTAGGAGCTGATGGCACATTGTACATCGCTGACAGCGAGCACCACCGCGTACGTCAGGTCAGCCCGAGCGGGATGATCCAGACTATTGTGGGCACTGGCGGTACCGTTTTCAACGGCGATGGGCTGCCGGGGATCGAGACCACGCTGAAATACCCGCTGGACGCCGTGCCAGGCCCGGATGGAAGCATTTATATCGCCGACAGCCAGAACTACCGCCTGCGCAAGCTCAGCATGGAAGGGAGTGTGACCACCCTTGTCCAGGCGGGCAGCGACTACGTTACCCAGGTAGCCGTTGCCCTGGATGGGATGGTTTATTACGTCCATTACTCCGGCTCAAATACCGGGCAAGTGCACATGCTGACCCCCGAAGGCGTTACCAGGCTGGTAGCAGGCGGCAACTACTCCCTTTTCTGCACCAATACGGGGAATCTCGGCGATGACGGGCCCTCGCCAGATTCTAACCTGGCGTATGCCTGGGGCCTGGCGCTCACTGGCGGGCGCGGCGGGCATTCTGCCCTGCTGGTCAGCGATACATTGCACCACCGCATTCGCAAGGTATACCTGCCTATGCCCGCATTCGATGCCAGCCAGATCGCTATCCCCTCTGAAGATGGCAGCCTGCTGTATCGCTTCGACCCCTTCGGACGCCACCTGGACACAATCAACACCCTGACCGGTGCAGTACTCTACACCTTCGCCTACACCGCAGACGGGACCCTGGATGGCGTGCAGGATGCCTTTGGCAATCTGACCAGCATCGAGCGCGATGGTGACGGTCTTCCTAATGCCGTTGTGGCTCCTTTTGGTCAGCGCACCGAACTGAGCCTGGACGAGAATGGCTACCTGGAGACGGTGACCGATCCAGATGGCAACAGTTTCACCCTTGGCTACCAACCCGGGGGATTGCTGCACAGCCTGCAGACCCCGCGTGGTTTTTCCCACAGCTACAGCTATGATGCACTGGGTCGCCTGGTTCAAGACCAGGACCCGGACGGAGGTTGGCTGGCATTGGAAAACGCCGACAGCCCGGGGCAAACCAGCGTTACTGTAACGACCACAATGGGTTTGGAGAGCAATTTCTTGAGCATCTTCCGCAGCGACGGCGGACAAAACCGCACCACCAGCCTGCCGGACGGCACCCAGAACCAGGTATCACTGGATCCCGATGGGAGCTCGCTGGCAACATTTGCCACCGGGATGCAGGTAGACCAGGAACAGGGAGGCGATCCTCGCTTTGGGTTGCAGGCGCCTTATCTTCTTGAGCAGCACCTGACCACCCCGGGCGGGCGAGATTACCTGCGCACCCAGGACATGCAGATCAGCCAGGGAGCGGGCGGCGATCCGTTCAGCGTGGAAACGCTGACCCAGACGGCGACTCTGAACGGGCAAGTGTATGCTGCTATATATACTTCTTCCAACCGGACCTGGACATTTACCTCACCGACTGGAAGGGTTACGACCGCCCTGTTGGACGAATATGGTCGCTTGCTCCAGACCGGCGCAGCCGGCCTGGAACCGCTCGAGATGACATATGATTCCTACGGGCGCACCCAACAGATCAGCCGGGATGCCCGCCAGGCGACCCTGGAGTATGAGCTGGAGACCGGCTACCTCTCCAGCATAACCAACGCCCTGCTGCAAGCCACGACCTTCGAGTACGATGCCAGCGGACGGCTGGTCACCCGCACTCTGCCTGGCGGCAGCGCCTGGGGATACACCTGGGATGCCAATGGCAATTTAATCGGCGTGACGGAGCCGGATGGCAGTACAGATCACAGCTTTTCCTACACTGCAAATGACAGGCTGGAGAGCTACACAAGCCCTCTGGGTGGGACCGATTCGTACGACTACGACCTGGATGGGCGCCTGGTACAGCACACACTGCCCTCTGGAGCGAGCATCGAATGGCTCTACAATGCAAATGGGCAGCTTGCTGCTCAGCACACATCTGAAGGCGACCACACCTTAAGTTACGACCCGACCAGCGGGCTGCTGTCTGGCAGCGCTTCTCGGGATGGTCAGATTGCTGCCTATTCGTATGATGGTGGGCTATTCACCGGGCAAACCCTGAGCGGGCTGGTGTCGGGAAGCCTGGCGTTTACCTACAACAACAACCTGCTCCCAAGCCAGTTCAACTATCCAGGAGCAAGCCTGACACTGACCTATGATAATGATCGCCTGCTGACCGGCATCGGCAGCATCAGCCTGGAGCGTGATCCTGACAACGGGCTGCTATCCAGCTGGTCGGATGGCGCTTTCCAGGCAGCTTTCACATACAATCCATACGGCGAGCCAGCCACGCGCACTTTCAGCCAGTCCAGCACGCTGTACCAATCCACCTTGAGCTACGACGCACTGGGGCGATTGTCTGAGAAGGTGGAAACCGTGGGTGGTGCAACGCATACCTGGGGCTATACCTATGATGCAGCTGGGCAGCTGGCTACCGTCAGCTACGACGACGTGGTTGTAGAGAGCTACACTTACAGCTCGGCGGCGGATCGTCTCTCGATGGAGAATAATCTGACCGGTGTGAGCATCCCGCCCGGCGGCTACAGCTATGACGACGACCACAAGCTGCTGGCGGCAGGCAGCGTCGTTTATACCTACGACGCCGATGGGCGCTTGCACACGGTTGCCCAGGGCGCTACCACTACAATCAGCTATAACAGCGACGGCACTTTGGCGAGCGTACAAACCGGTGGGCATCTGATCACCTACCAGTATGATGCCTATGGGCGGCGGGCAACGCGGTCAGTAGACGGCGCACGCACCCACGCCTGGTTGTATGGCACGGGGCTGAAACCCCTGGCTGAGTACGATGGCAGCGGCAATCTGCGCACAACTTACTTCTACGCCAGCGGGCCTACACCGGTCAAACTGGTACGCGGTGGTGCTACCTACCACATCGTCAGCGACCCTCTGGGCAGCCCGCGCCTGGTCATCGACGCAGATGGGACCGTGATCAGGCGCCTGGACTACGATAGTTACGGCAATCTGATCCTGGACAGCAACCCGGCCTTTGACCTGCCTTTCGGTTTTGCCGGCGGGATGAGCGATCCGGCGCACGAGCTGCTGCGTTTTGGAGCACGCGATTACCAGCCTTCTACCGGGCGCTGGACCGCCAAAGACCCCATTCGATTTGCCGGCGGAGATAACCTGTATGCCTATGTCGCCAACGACCCGTTGAACCGGCGCGACCGGCTGGGGCTCGAGAGCTTTACTGCCCTGATCACCAACCCGCCGGCTTCTATCCCGGATATCTGCCCTGTGGAGTCAACATTGCAGAAAGCCCCGGGTGATTTCGGGATAAAAATGGATTTGTACCAGATGATTATGTCGGGGAAGCTTGAATACGTCACCTGGCATTCCGAGTGGTCCGACCTGTCCGGCGGTTGGTGGCAGTACACCGGCGACAGCCGAAATGATCCGGATTTTCATTCAGACATGTATAAGATCCAGAAGATTAATGAGTACCTCGGCCTGGGTCCCGAGGACAGGATTAAAATCTCAGATTATGAAGTTTACCGAAGGGAAATCCGAGATGAACAAACAAAACAGGCGGGTTGCACAGAGAATGAATGCTACATCTTCAATCTTGGGGGAGAAGAGGTATGGATTTCTACATCAGCGTTTGACACCCATGATATAGTAACTAACGCCATTGGCGGCGGTGGGTAGCAGATATAGAAGACAAATGATGGGTGGGTGCTGCAGCACCCACCCATCATTTAAGGATTCTCCATCTACCCGGCGACAGGCACGTGCCGGCGTTTGTCGATCGCTTCCAGCAGCACGGTGAAGGCATCTGCGAAGGATTTGACGCCCTGGTCTTCCAGCTCGCTGGTCACTGCAGACATGAAAATGCCCAGCTCTTCCAGGTCCGCCAGTGTACGGCGAGCACCCTCAAGATCCTCTTCCAGGCTGGGCCGCACCCGCCCGTGATCGAGAAATGCCACCAGCGTCTGCGGCGGCATGGTATCCACGGTATCAGGTCCGATCAGCTCCTCCACATAAACCACATCGCGATAAGCGGGATTCTTGGTGCTGGTGGATGCCCACAGCGGTCGCTGCACGCGGGCGCCGTTGGCCCTGAGCTTTTGGAAGCGCTCGCTGGCAAACGCAAGCTTGAAATCTGCGTACGCCAGGCGGGCGCTGGCGATGGCAGCCTTGCCAAGCAGCGTATCCGCTTTCCTCGCCTGCGGGCCTCCGGTACTGATGATCGCCTCCAGGCGCTTGTCGACATTGGTGTCGATCCTGGAGACGAAGAAAGACGCCACCGAAGCAATCGAGCCGAGCGCCAGGCCCTCATGGACCCGCTTCTCAAGCCCTTTCATGTATGCATCTATCACTTCCGCATAGCGCAATAACGAGAAGATCAAGGTTACGTTCACGTTGATCCCCGCGGCGATTGCTTCGGTGATCGCCGGGAGGCCGGCCTTGGTGCCCGGTATTTTGATCATCAAGTTAGGACGGTTGACGCGCTGCCACAACTCCTTCGCCTGAGCCAGCGTGTTGGCGGTATCGTTCGCCAGGTAAGGGCTGACTTCCAGGCTGACATAGCCATCCGCACCGCCAGTCTCCTGGTACAGCCTCTGGAAGAGATCTGCCGCCGCCTGGATATCCTCAATCGCCAGGCTGAAGAAAATTTCTTCGTCGCTCAGCCTGGAGCTGACCAACGGCAGCAGGCTGTCATCATAATCTCGCGATTTGGTAATGGCGTTCATAAAGATGCTGGGATTGGATGTGACCCCACGGATCTCGCCGCGCTGGATCATCCCGGCCAGCTCGCCGTTTCTCAGCAGGCCGCGCTGAATATTGTCATACCAAACCGATTGTCCCGCTTCAAGTAACTGTAAAGTTGTGTTCATACTTCTCTCCAAGCCGGGGCTTATTTGAGTAAGTCCCTGGCTATCTGCTCGATATGGGCGACGGAAAAGCCCAGGTTTTCAAATACCACATTCGCAGGGGCGGATGCGCCGTAGCGATCCAGTCCCTGGATGCGGCCCTTCGGGCCCACCCAGCGATGCCAGCCCTGCGAGATGCCCGCTTCCACAGCCAGGCGCAGCTCGATAGCTGGCGGCAGGACCGCATTGCGGTAGGATTCGTCCTGCTCATCAAACAACTCCCAACTTGGGAAAGAGACCAGCCGAACGGCTATACCCGTCTCAGCCAGGCGTTTGCCTGCCTCCACGATCAAGCCCACCTCCGAGCCGCTCGCCATCAGGATGATCTGCGGTTTTCCCTTGCCCAGGTCAGCCAGTACATAGGCGCCTTTGCGGACGCCTTCTGCCGGAGCGTAAACCGTGCGATCCAGGATGGGCAGATTCTGGCGGGTAAGCGCCAGGGCAGTTGGCCGGTGGCGGTTCTCTACGGTGATCTTCCACGCCTCGCGCACTTCGTTGGCGTCTGCCGGGCGAATCGTGACCAGGTTGGGGATGGCGCGCAGCGCGGCGAGCTGCTCTACCGGCTGGTGTGTAGGGCCGTCTTCGCCTACACCGATGCTGTCGTGTGTAAAGACCCAGATCGAGCCCAGGTGCGAGAGCGCCGAAAGGCGTATGGCGGGGCGCATATAGTCGGAGAAGACCATGAAAGTCGCCCCGAATGGGATCACACCGCCGTGGTAGGACAATCCGTTGACCACCGAGCCCATGCCGTGCTCGCGAACGCCGAAGTGGACGTTGCGCCCCTCGGAGCAGTCGGTTTCGCCATCACGGTGGGCAAACGCCGGGCTGGCCGCCATCCAGGTGTTGTTCGAGGGAGTCAGGTCGGCAGAGCCGCCAAACAGGTCGGGGAGCACTTCAGCAATAGCATTGATCACCTTGCCAGATGCAGAGCGGGTGGCGATACCTTTCGCATCGGCAGGGAAATCGGGCAAGTTCTTGTCCCAGCCTTCCGGGAGCTTACCTCTCAGGCGGCGATCCAGCTCGGCAGCCTGCGCCGGGAAAGCCGCGCAGTAGGCGGCATACTTCTGATTCCACTCTCGTTCTAACTTTGCGCCGCGCTTGACTGCCTGGCGGAAGAATGCCACGGCTTCATCCGGAAGAAAAAAGCGCGGCTCTTTGGGCCAGCCCAGCTTTTCCTTGGCTCCCTCCAGCTCGACGTCGCCGGGCGGCTCGCCGTGTGCTTTGGCGGTGCCGGCACGCGTGGGCAGACCGTAGCCGATGATGTTGCGCACCATGATCAGCGATGGTCGCGGATCGCGCTTGGCGACCTTGATGGCCTTGTCGATGGCCTCCACATCCAGGCCGTTTTCCACGCGCTGAACATGCCAATCGTAGGCCTCGAAGCGCTTGCCGCGGTCTTCGGTGAAAGCGAGATCTGTGGAGCCATCGATAGAGATATGGTTATCATCATACAGGTAAATCAGCTTGCCCAGGCGCTGGTGACCGGCTAGGCTGGCAGCCTCAGAGGCCACGCCCTCCATCAGGTCACCATCGGTGACGATGGCATACACATAGTGGTCGATGACCTCGTGACCAGGGCGGTTGTAGACTTTCGCCAGGTGCGCCTCGGCCATCGCCATGCCCACGCCGTTGGCAAAGCCTTGCCCCAGCGGACCGGTGGTCGTCTCGACACCAGGAGTAAGGCCGTATTCGGGGTGACCGGGCGTCAGGCTGCCCCACTGGCGAAAGCTTTTGAGCTCTTCCAGGGGCAGGTCGTACCCCGTCAGGTGCAGCAGGGAGTAGAGCAGCATCGAGCCATGCCCGCCCGACAGGATAAAGCGGTCGCGGTTCGGCCAGCTCGGGTTGGCTGGGTTGTGGCGCAGGTGCCTGGTCCAGATGGTATAGGCCATCGGAGCTGCGCCCATCGGCAGACCTGGGTGCCCAGATTTTGCCCCTTGGACTCCGTCTGCGGAGAGGAAGCGGATGGTATTGATGGCCAGGGTTTGTAGTTCCGGTGTATCTTTCATGGGTATCCTCGGGTTAGCGGTGTACTGGTCGTGTTCGTGCAGGTAAGCTAACGCCGGCACAAACAGTAGTATACTGGATATTTATCTCGTTTATACGGATTGAGCCTGGTGAACTATACCTTATAAGCATGGTGATCGCCTCTTACAGCAGCTCGTGCAGTGAGTCCGCACCCGATGACAGGTGCAGCATTTATGAAGCCAACAGCTTTTCCCATTGGGTGTGGAAGGTGCCTTGGCGGTCGATCCGGCGGTAGGTATGCGCGCCGAAGAAATCGCGCTGCGCCTGGGTCAGATTGGCAGGCAGCACCTCCGAGCGGTAGGCGTCGAAGTATGCCAGCGAGTCGCTGATTGCCATTAAGGGGATTCCCAAACCGGCGGCAGTCTGCACCACCTGGCGCCAGGCTGCTTCGCGGCTCAGCACAGCCTGGGTGAACGCACCATCCAACAGCAGGTTGGGCAGGTCCGAGTTGCGGCGGTAGGCATTGGTGATGTCGCCCAGCAAGGAAGCGCGGATAATGCAGCCGGCCCGCCAGACAGAAACGATCTGGGAAAGATCGAGATCCCAACTGTGTTCCTCCGAAGCCATTTTCAACAGGGACATACCCTGGGCATAGGAAGTGATCTTGCTGGCATACAGCGCCTGCTCGGCTGCAGCGACCAGGGCTTCCTTATCGCCGGTGAACTTCTTTGCGCTTCCCAGGACTTTTGCGGCCTTCACGCGCTCGTCCTTGAGCGCCGAGAGCAGGCGGCTTTCAACTGCGGCGTTGATGGTGGGGATTGGCGCGCCGGTATCCAGGGCGGTCTGGCTGGCCCACTTCCCAGTTCCCTTCTGGGCAGCCTCGTCCAGGATCACGTCCACCAGAGTCTTTCCGGTTTCCTCATCGATCAGTCTCAGGATCTTGGCCGTGATTTCGATCAGATACGAGCTCAGCTCGTGGGTATTCCAGCGGGCGAATATATCCGCCAGCTCGGCGTTGGAGATGCCCGCTCCGCGGTGCAGGAGGTCGTAGATCTCGGCGATCAACTGCATGTCGCCGTACTCGATGCCGTTGTGCACCATCTTGACATAGTGCCCGGCGCCGCCGGCGCCCATCCAGGCCACGCAGGGCTTGCCATCATCGGCCTTGGCGGAAATGGCCTCGAACATCGCCTTGACGCGCGGCCAGGCTTCCTTAGATCCGCCCGGCATCATGCTGGGGCCCCATAAAGCCCCGCTTTCACCGCCCGATACGCCCATACCGATGAATAAGATCCCGTCGCTTTCCAGCTCTTTGACGCGCCGTTCGGTATCGGTGAAATGGGAGTTCCCACCATCGATGATCAGGTCGCCTTTCGACAAATGCGGTTTCAGGGAGGCAATCGCCTCATCCACCGGGTCTCCAGCCGGGACCATCAGGAAGAAGGTGCGGGGAGGGGTGAGCGCCGCGACCAATTCTTCGACGGTTTTGACGATCTTCACATCAAAGTCATCTGGAATTTTGGGGTATAGGTCATATCCCACCGGCTGGTAGCCATTGCGGGCGAAATTTCGCGCCAGGCTGCGTCCCATGACGCCCAATCCAAGGATTCCAAGTGAGTATTTTGCTTTCATGATCTGCTCCATGGTGATTGGTCACATTATCACCGATGTTGCTACACTTGTCAAAATTTGATCTATCCCTCAACCCCCACCCCTGCCAGGGGTCAGGTGAAAGAAGATTTGTGGTGTTCCGCTGGCGGCAAAGCCGCCAGCGGAACACCACAGGTATCCAATACCCCCTCCCGGCGAGGGGGATGGCTGGGAAAGCAAAGTATCCAAATGCGATTGCCCTATGCTAATGGGCTCTCAAAGCTGCATGCTGGACGAAAATTGGGTACAATTGGTCAGAGGCCACCTCAAAAAACAATGGGCCTGGCTCCCCAAATATCCATTTTTACGAAAGCTACTGATCAGTTTGTGCAGGAGGGATGATGAGCGTACATCCACTGGCTGGTAAGGCTGCACCCTATGAGAGCCTGGTAAACGTTCCAAGGCTGATCTCTGCTTATTACACCTACCAGCCGGATCCGGGCAATCCTGCTCACCGCGTTGCCTTCGGTACTTCCGGGCATCGCGGGACATCGTTGAACAACAGCTTCAATGAGGCTCATATCCTGGCAATCAGCCAGGCGATTACTGAGCTGAGAAAGTCCCAAGGCACCCCAGGACCGTTATACCTGGGGATGGATACACACGCCCTGTCCGAGCCAGCGCTGTATACGGCAATCGAGGTGTTCGCAGCCAACGGTGTGGAAACGGTGATCCAGCAGGGACTCGGCTATACCCCCACACCGGTTATTTCGCACGCCATCTTATCTTATAACCACAAACGCACCGCTGGATTAGCAGATGGCGTGGTGATCACGCCTTCGCATAATCCGCCTGGAGATGGCGGCTATAAATATAATCCGCCTTCAGCCGGTCCGGCGGATACTCAAACAACCAAATGGATACAGGACCGCGCCAACGCGATTATGGCGAACGGGCTGAAAGAGGTCAAGCGCATGGCCTATGAAAAGGCCATCGAAGCGCACACGACCCACAGCATTGATTATGTCACTCCCTATGTGCAGGATTTGAAAAATAGTATCAACATGCCATTGATTGCTGCGGCTGGCATAAAGATCGGCGCCGACCCGATGGGCGGCGCAGGCGTGGCCTACTGGGACCCCATCGCCGAGATGTATGGATTGAACATCAAGGTTGTGAACCCGCGTGTTGACCCGACCTTTGGATTTATGACCCTGGATCACGACGGTAAAATCCGTATGGATTGCTCCTCACCCTACGCCATGGCCAGCCTGGTCAAACTCAAAGACAGGTTCGACATCGCCTTCGGCAACGACTGCGACTATGATCGCCACGGCATTGTCACGCGCAGCGTGGGGCTGATGAACCCCAACCACTTCCTGGCGACAGCCATCTGGTATTTATTCCAGAACCGGCCCGGATGGGGGAAAGATGTTGCCATCGGCAAAACGCTGGTTTCCAGCTCGATGATCGACCGCGTGGCGGGGCATCTCGAGCGCAAGCTGTGCGAAGTGCCGGTGGGCTTCAAATGGTTCGTCGATGGCCTGCTGGATGGCTCGTTCGGTTTTGGGGGTGAAGAAAGCGCTGGGGCTTCGTTCTTACGCCAGGATGGTACCGTCTGGACGACTGATAAGGATGGATTCATCCTCGACCTGCTGGCAGTCGAAATCCTGGCAGCCACCGGGCGCGATCCAGGCGAGCATTACCAAAGCCTGGAAGCGCAGTTTGGCAGGTTCTGGTATGCCCGGAAAGATGCACCTATCAGTACAGCCGGGAAAGCTGCTCTTGCCAACCTGTCGCCAGAGGTGGTGGATGCCAGCCAGCTGGCTGGAGACAAAATCACTGGCAAGCTTACCCGTGCGCCCTATAACAACGCCGCCATCGGCGGCCTGAAGGTCGTGACGGCCAATGGATGGTTTGCTGCCCGACCATCCGGCACAGAAGATGTTTACAAGATCTACGCTGAAAGCTTCATCAGTGCGGAACATCTAGCCAGGATACAGGCAGAAGCCCAGGCGATTGTCGATGCCGCATTGAGATCAAGCGGCGCAGTTGCCTAGCGCGGGACGGTCAATGTAAGGAAGTAAGGTTAGGGAGAAGACCGATGCCAAATCTCGAAGATTCACCCGCCTGGCAGGCGCTTTATGAGCATCAGCTGGAAGTCAGCAATCTGCACATGCGGGATCTATTCGCCGCGGACCCCCAGCGCTTTTCCAAATATTCACTGCGCCTGGGGGACATCCTGTTCGATTTCTCGAAGAACCGCATCACCGAGGTAACCATGCCCCTGCTCTTCGATCTGGCCCGCCAGGTGAACCTGGCAGGATGGATCGAAGCCATGTTCACGGGTGAGAAGATCAACACAACCGAGAACCGGGCCGTCCTGCACGTCGCCTTGCGCAACCGCTCGAATGACCCCATCTACGTGGACGGGCAGGACGTAATGCCCGAGGTCAACCAGGTCCTGGTCAAGATGCGCCGCTTCAGCGAAGCCGTTCGCTCCGGCGGGTGGAAAGGGTATACCGGCCAGGTCATCACCGACCTGGTCAACATTGGCATCGGCGGCTCAGACCTGGGTCCCAAGATGGTGTGCGAGGCATTGAAGCCGTATGCCAGGCCCGACCTGCATGTCCATTTTGTCTCCAACGTCGACAGCACCGACCTGGTGGAGACCTTGAAAAAACTGGACCCCGAAACCACGCTGTTCCTGGTGGCGTCAAAGACCTTTACCACCCAGGAAACGATGACCAACGCCCACTCAGCGCGCCAGTGGTTTCTGGCTTCCGCCAGGGATGAAACCGCGATTGCCAGACATTTTGCGGCTATGTCCACCAACACCGAGATGGTGAGCAAGTTCGGGATTAATACCCGCAACATGTTCGAGTTTTGGGACTGGGTCGGCGGGCGCTATTCGCTGTGGTCAGCGATCGGGCTCTCGATCGCCCTCTACCTGGGCATGGATCGCTTCGAGGAGCTGCTGAGCGGCGCTCATAAGGTCGACCGGCATTTTCGCACCACGCCTTTTGAGGAAAACATCCCGGTCATCATGGGCCTGCTCGGCGTCTGGTACAACAACTTTTTTGGGGCCCAATCGCATGCCATCCTGCCCTATGACCAGTACCTGATTCACTTCCCATCCTATTTCCAGCAGGGAGATATGGAAAGCAACGGCAAGAGCGTCACACGGCAGGGAGAGTGGGTGGGCTACTCAACTGGCCCGGTGATCTGGGGGCAGCCGGGCACCAATGGGCAGCACGCCTTCTACCAGCTCATCCACCAGGGCACCAAGCTCATCCCCTGCGATTTCCTGGCTGCTGCCCAGAGTCACAATCCGCTGGGCGAGCACCATCCGATCCTGCTCTCGAACTACCTGGCCCAGACCGAGGCGCTAATGAGGGGCAAGACGCCCGATGAAGCCCGCTCCGAGCTGGCTGCTCAGGGAATTTCCGGCGCGCAGCTCGAAGCCCTGGTGCACGCCAAGACTTTTCCCGGCAACAAGCCGACCAATTCCTTCTTCTACCCGGAACTGACCCCTGAAGTCCTGGGCGCGCTGATCGCATTATACGAGCATAAGATCTTCACCCAGGGTGTGATCTGGAACATCAACTCCTATGACCAGTGGGGTGTGGAGTTGGGCAAGCAGTTGGCGAAGGCTATCCTGCCTGAGCTCACGGGAGATGGGGAAGTAGCAAACCATGATGCGTCCACCAATGGACTGATCAACTATTACAAGAACGTCAAGCGATAGGATGAACTGATCGATGTCTAGGCTGCCAAAGGGTACAATATGCAGGCAGGCCTGCTGGTACCCGGCGCGGTAGAAACCGCCAGGGCAGTCAAGAAAGCTGGTGTTGCCAAGCAGATGACCCATGTTTCCGCCGGCGGCGGGGCGTCGCTGGAATAAACTGGAAGGGCGAGTGCTGCCGGGAGTCGCAGCGCTCAACGATAGCACATATGAGGTGATTATGTACAAAGTTATGCTGCTCCGCCACGGCGAGAGCACCTGGAATAAAGAAAATCGCTTTACCGGCTGGACGGATGTAGATCTGTCGGAGCGCGGCGTCGCCGAGGCCCAGAGCGCGGGACAGCTCCTGAAGGCGCAAGGCTACGTTTTTGATGTGGCGTTTACGTCGGTATTGAAGCGCGCCATCCGCACCCTGTGGATCACAATGGACGAGATGGACCTGATGTGGATACCGGTGTACAACTCCTGGCGCTTGAACGAGCGCCACTACGGCGCCCTGCAAGGGCTCAACAAGGCCGAGACAGCCGCCAAGTACGGCGATCAGCAGGTGAAGATCTGGCGCCGCAGCTACAGCATCCAGCCGCCTGCACTGACCGAAGACGACCCGCGCTGGCCCGGTCACGACCCGCGCTACCGTGACCTTGCTCCCGGAGAAGTCCCGCTCACCGAGTGCTTGAAGGATACCGTGGCGCGCTTTTTGCCTTACTGGCACGACACGATCGCTCCGGCGGTCAGGTCAGGAGCGCGGGTGATCATCGCTGCGCATGGCAACAGCCTGCGGGCGCTGGTCAAGTACCTCGATAACATTTCTGAAGACGAAATTGTCGAGCTGAATATCCCCACCGGCGTGCCACTGGTATATGAATTGGATGGGGATCTCAAACCCATCCGGCACTATTACCTGGGTGACCCAGAAGAAATCCGTAAAGCCCAGGAAGCGGTGGCGATGCAAGGTAAGTCCAAAGGTTAATCCGGCAGATTGAATTGTCACGCAGGTGTGTGACAGGAGGGATCGATGGTAGATATCAGCAAAGTGGCGCTTTTTACCAACGAATATCCTCCCTATGTTTACGGAGGCGCCGGAGTGCATGTCGAATACCTGAGCCGCGAGCTGTCCAAGCTTGTTCCGGTGGACGTGCGCTGCTTTGGCGACCAAAATATGCACGAACCCAACCTGCGCGTGAAGGGCTACGGTGCCTGGCCGGACGCCAAGGTGGACACCGACCCGCGCTTTGGCGGCGCGCTGGATGCAATGTACCGCAGCCTGGCAATGGCAAAAGATAACCTGGATGCCAGCGTCGTCCATTCGCACACCTGGTACGTCCAGTTTGCCGGCTTTTTGGCCAAGAAGCTGTGGGGTGTGCCCTTCGTGCTGACCACCCACTCTCTGGAGCCGCTGCGACCCTGGAAGGTGGAGCAGCTCGGCAATGCTTATCACCTGAGCACCTGGATCGAGAACAACGGCATCACGCAAGCCGATGCTGTGATCGCCGTCTCGCAAGAGACACGCAACGACGTGCTGCGCTGTTTCCCAACCGTAGATCCGCAGAAAGTGCATGTGATCCACAACGGGATCGACCTGCAGCAGTACCGCAAGAATCCCGACGTGGATGCCCTGGTCAAGCGCGGGGTGGACCCTGAGCAGCCTTTTGTCCTGTTCGTCGGTCGGATCACGCGCCAGAAAGGCATCATCCACCTGGTTAATGCCATCCCGTACATTGACCCGGCCATCCAGGTGGTCTTGTGCGCCGGTGCGCCTGATACGCCGGAGATCGGTCGAGAGATGGCTGAGGGCGTGGATGCGGTCAGCGCGGGCCGGCCAGGCGTGATCTGGATCCGAGAGATGCTGCCGCGCGAGGACGTGATCCAGTTCTACTCGAACGCCGCCGTGTTCTGCTGCCCATCGGTGTACGAGCCGTTTGGGATCATCAACCTGGAGGCGATGGCGTGCGAAACTGCTGTGGTGGCCTCCGCCGTGGGCGGCATCCCGGAGGTGGTCCTTCCCGGGCAAACCGGCCTGCTGGTCGATCTGGCACTCAAGCCGGGGACGTTCGACCCCATCGACGCGCCGAAGTTTTCTGCCGACCTGGCCCGGGCGATCAACCGTGTTGCGCTCGACAAAAGCCTGCGCGAGGAGTACGGTCGCAACGGGCGCCGCCGCGTCGAGGAGCACTTCAGCTGGACCGCCATCGCTCAGCGCACACTGGATCTCTACCGGTCGCTCTAGCCGCAGCCAGGGCGAGGCGTTCTTGCAGCGCCCCGTCGAGCGGCGTAAAGCTACCTCACAATTTTCAGGAGGAAGACAATGCAGCCTGAAGAACGCCGAAACCGGGTCATTATCGAAGGCGTGACACCTGAGATCGACGCAGGGAGATTTCCGATCAAGCGCATCATCGGCGAAGAGACGGTGGTCGAAGCTGATATCCTGGCGGATGGGCACGACGCCCTCTCCGGCGTGCTGCTCTATCGCAAGGAAGGCGAGGAAAGATGGACCGAAGTCCCCATGGAGCCGCTGGGCAACGATCGCTGGCGCAGCTCGTTCAGCGTCCATGAGCTGGGCCTTTACCACTATACCGTGCGGGGTTGGGTCGATCATTTCAAGACCTGGTCGCGCGACCTGGCGAAGCGCGTTCAGGCCGGGCAGGATGTTTCTGTCGATCTCCTGATCGGAGCCGAACTGGTCGAGGCAGCGGCAAAGGGGGCAGCTCAACTGGATGCCGAGTGGCTTTCGACCTTCGCCAAATCCCTGCGAGCTGGTGGGGCAGAGGGGACCCGGCACGCGCTTTCTCCAGAGCTGACCAGGCTGATGTCCATCCACGGTGAGCGGCGTTTTGTGACCACTTACGGTAAAGTCCTGCAGGTTGTGGTGGATCGCGAGCGGGCTCGCTTTGGGGCATGGTACGAGATGTTCCCGCGCTCGTGTTCGACCGTGCCAGGACGCCATGGGACATTTAAAGATGTGGAAGCGCGCCTGCCATATGTGGCCTCGATAGGATTCGATGTGCTCTACCTGCCGCCAATCCACCCGATCGGCAGAAGCTTCCGTAAAGGGCGCAATAACTCGACTGTCGTGGCACCGGACGATCCCGGCAGCCCCTGGGCAATCGGGTCGGCAGAGGGCGGGCATAAAGCCATCCACCCAGAGCTGGGTACGCTCGAGGATTTCCGGCATCTGGTCCAGGCTGCGGCGACGTATGGCATCGAGCTGGCGCTCGACATCGCCTTCCAGTGCGCCCCCGATCACCCGTATGTAACCGATCACCCGGAGTGGTTCCGTAAGCGCCCCGATGGGACGGTCCAGTATGCTGAAAACCCGCCCAAAAAATACCAGGACATCTACCCCTTTGACTTCGAGACCGAGAATTGGCGTGAGCTGTGGAATGAGATGAAGAGCGTTGTGCAGTTCTGGGCAGATCAGGGCGTCCATATCTTCCGCATCGACAACCCTCACACCAAGCCCTTCCCCTTCTGGGAATGGCTCATTGCTGAGGTCAAGCGGGTCTGTCCGGAGGCCATCTTTCTGGCGGAAGCGTTCACACGCCCAAAGGCCCTTTACGGCCTCGCCAAGCGGGGCTTCACCCAGTCGTACAACTACTTCCCGTGGCGCAACACCAAGCACGAGCTGACCCAATACTTTACCGAGCTCACCCAAACCGAGGTGCGTGAATATACCGGTCCGAGCTTGTGGACCAACACTCCCGATATCCTGACTGAGTATCTGCAGTTTGGCGGGAGCCCGGCTTTCATGGTGCGCTTCATCCTGGCTGCCACATTGGGCCCAACCTACGGCATCTACGGCCCGGCCTTCGAGCTGTGCGAAAACCGCCCGCTGGCTCCAGGCAGAGAGGAATACCTGGATTCGGAGAAATATGAGATCAAGGACTGGGACATCGACCGGCCCGATAGCATCCGTGGGTTGATCAGCAGGGTGAACCAGATTCGCCGGGAAAACCTGGCTTTTCGGGCCAACCACAATCTGCGCTTCCACGAGGTGGACAACGAACAGATCATCGCTTATTCCAAAAGCAGCCAGGACCGGACGAATACGGTGCTGGTGGCGGTCAATCTCGACCCGCACTACAAACAGTCCGGATTTATCACCCTGCCTCTGGAAGACCTGGGCATTGATCCCAATCTGCCCTACCAGGCACATGATCTCCTGACGGATGCGCGTTATCTCTGGCACGGCAGCAGCAACTACATCGAGCTGAACCCTCTGACCGTGCCTGCCCACATCTTTGTCATCCGGCGGAAAGTACGCACCGAGCACGATTTTGATTATTACCTTTGAAAAGGAATCCATGAGTGATCGCAGGGAAATGAATATTGTCGGTTTGATTGGCACGGGCATGGTCGGCGCCTCGTTCGCCTACGCACTGATGCAGCACGGCGTGGCAAACGAGCTGGTGCTCATCGACGCGGATACCCAGCGCGCTGAAGGCGAGATGATGGACCTCAACCACGGCCTGCCCTTCGTGAGGCCAATGCGCATCCTCGCCGGTGATTACTCAGATCTGGCTGATGCGGATGTAATAGTGATCTGCGCCGGCTTGGGCCAACGTCCAGGCCAGACGCGCCTCGAGCTGCTGCAGACGAATGCCCGTCTTTTTCAAAGCATCGTGCCCCAGATCACAGCTGTCAACCAGGATGCGATCCTGGTTGTAGCCAGCAACCCGGTGGATATCTTGACCCAGATCGCGGCCCAGATTGTGGGATTGGATCGCAACCGCGTGTTTGGTTCGGGGACGATGCTCGATACAGCCCGGCTGCGCTACATGCTGGGCATGCATTATGGAGTCGACTCGCGCAGCGTCCACGCCTACATCGTTGGCGAGCACGGCGACAGCGAGCTGGCATTGTGGAGCATGGCGAACATCGCCGGGATCCGGCTGGCTGACTTCGTCGGCGCTAACGGGCAGGGTTACGACCCGGCTGCCCTCGACCGCATCTTCGACCAGACGCGCAACGCGGCCTATGAGATTATCCGTCGTAAAAGAGCCAGCTACTATGCGATTGGGCTCGGGCTCCTTTCGATTGTCGAGGCTGTGCTGCGCGACCAGCATACGGTAATGACGGTCTCCAGCCCCTTATCAGGGCAGTATGGGATAGAAGGCATTTCCGTTAGTTTGCCAGCGATCGTTGGGCGCCGGGGAGTCGAGGAAGTGCTCACCCTGCCCTTGAGCGAGCCGGAGCTGGAGGCATTTCGAAGATCGGCGCAGACTTTGAAGGACCGGCTGGACGAGCTAAGCTGAAGCGGACCTGGAACAGCCAGGCTACAAATTCCGAAGGAAATCGAGGATGGTATGGCTGCTCACATGACCATGAAGCTGCGCATTTCGCGCCAGGCGCGAGATCGCTACGGCCTGGATAAGCTCCGTTTTTCCAACGATGGGCAGCTCATCCTCGCCGACTTCCACAGCGCGCGCCTCCTGGTGCAGGAGATTAACGAGCAGCGCGACCGGGCTGGGCGGATTCCCCCGGGAACGGCGCTCACTGCCGGGCAGGTCAATGCCCTGGCCTTGATCGACGAAATCCTCCGTCACGTTGTCCATCTGTACATCCAGCAGAGAAACCCGCAGGTCATGCGCCAGGCAGGGCAGTGGCTTGCGGAGCAGCTCGACCAGCAAACCCTGGATGTCGCCCTGATCTCTTTCGTGGAAGAGTTCCCGCCCCAGGCCGTCTACCAGCAGCAGGTCGAGCCGGAGGCATACCTGGCAGACGAGACGGATGGCGTGCCCAATCGCGAGATCTTGCTGGAAGAGATGCTCACGTTGTGGCTGGATAACATGAACTCAGCCGCCTCGCCGTTTACTGAGCTATTCAATGACGAGGATTTGGAACGGGAAACATCTTATCTCCAGGTGATCTACCTGCTGCGTAAGTTCTTCGAGGCTCAGCCGAAGTTCGGGCCGGAGGATCAAAACCTGGTTGATATGCTCCGCAGCCCTGCGGTGGCGGTTCCCATGTCCCTCTCCGGCCAGCTGGAGTATATCCGGGGAAAATGGGGTATCCAGCTCGAAGGCTACCTGGACCACCTGCTCACCAGCCTGGACCTGCTCAAGGAAGAAGAGAAGATCACCTTCCAGGGACCTGGTCCGGCTCAGGTGCTGCAGTTCGCCGGGATGGGCCTGGAGGCAGAGCCTGAACACTACAGCTCCGACCGGGAATGGATGCCCCGGCTGGTCGTGCTTGCCAAGAGCACCTACGTATGGCTGGACCAGCTCTCCAAGAAGTACCAGCGACCGATCAACCACCTGGATGAGATCCCCGATGAAGAGCTGGATACCCTGGCGGACTGGGGGTTCAGCGGCTTGTGGCTGATCGGCTTATGGGAGCGCAGCCAGGCCTCGCAGCGCATCAAGCAGATCATGGGCAATCCCGATGCGGTGGCTTCGGCTTACTCGCTGTACGACTATCAGATCGCTGCCGACCTGGGCGGTGATGAGGCTTACCAGAACCTGGCCGGGCGCGCCTGGCAGCGCGGCATCCGTCTGGCCAGTGACATGGTTCCCAACCACATGGGCATTGACTCGAAGTGGGTGATCGAGCATCCCGATTGGTTCCTCAGCCTCCCCTACAGCCCATTCCCATCCTACAAATTCGACGGTCCTGATCTTTCTCCAGACCGGCGCGTGGGCGTCTTCCTGGAAGATCATTATTACAACCGAACGGACGCAGCGGTGGTGTTCAAACGGCTGGACCGTGCCACCGGGGATACGCGCTTTATCTACCACGGCAACGACGGCACCAGCATGCCCTGGAACGATACCGCCCAGCTGGACTATCTGAATCCTGAAGTGCGTGAGGCGATCATCCAGACCATCCTCCACGTGGCGCGCAAGTTCTCCATCATCCGTTTTGACGCCGCCATGACACTGGCGAAGCGGCACATCCAACGCCTGTGGTTCCCGGAGCCCGGCAGCGGAGGCGCAATCGCATCGCGGTCGGAGCACGCCATGACCAAGGCCCAGTTCGATGCCGCCATTACCCAGGAATTCTGGCGTGAGGTTGTGGAGCGTGTGGCGCAGGAAGTGCCGGATACCCTCCTGCTGGCGGAGGCTTTCTGGATGATGGAGGGCTACTTTGTCCGCACCCTGGGAATGCACAGGGTGTACAACAGCGCCTTCATGCACATGTTGACGGCTGAGGACAACGCCAAGTACCGCGCCTCGATCAAGAACGTGTTGGAATTCGATCCGGAAATCTTGAAACGCTACGTGAACTATATGAACAACCCGGACGAAGAGACCGCCGTGGCACAATTCGGCAAAGGCGACAAGTATTTCGGAGTATGCACGCTGATGATCACACTGCCGGGCCTGCCCATGGTCGGGCACGGTCAGGTTGAAGGTTATTCCGAAAAATACGGCATGGAGTTCCGCCGCGCCCATCAGGACGAGCGTCCGGATGCCGACCTGATCCACCGCCACGAGCGCGAAATTTTCCCCTTGATGAAGCGCCGCCAAATCTTTGCCGGCGTACAGAATTTTCTGCTGTATGACTTCTACACACTCGAAGGACAGGTCAACGAGAACGTATTCGCCTACTCCAACTGTGCCGGCGACTGCCTGGCAGAGGCCAACGAGCGCGGGCTGGTGGTCTTCAACAACAAGTTTGCGGAGGCCCGCGGCTGGATCCACAAATCGACTGCCTATTTGGTCAAGAAGGGCCCGGGTGAGCGCAGGTTGGTCCAGAAGACTCTGGGCGAAGGCCTGGGGCTGCACGCCGATCCGGACCGCTACTGCATCTATCGAGAACATGTCTCGGGCCTGGAGTACATCCGCAGCAGCCAGGAATTATGCGACAAAGGGCTTTACGCCGAGCTGGGAGCGTTCAACTACCTGGTGTACCTGGACTTTTATGAGGTCCACGATGATGAGGGGCACCAGTACAGCCGTCTTGCATCCCACCTGGCAGGCCGCGGGGTGCCAAGCATCGCGCAGGCGCTGCGCGAGATGCTCGGTCCACCACCACAGCCCGAGCCTGTCTCCGCCGCTCCGCCAGCCAAGGATTTCATCAGGGCCAGCGGCATTCTGCTCCACCCCACCTCGCTGCCGGGGCGCTTCGGCATTGGCGATCTTGGACAGGCGGCTTACCGCTTCGTGGATTTCCTGGCGGACAGCCGCCAGCATTACTGGCAGATCATGCCCCTCGGCCCGACAAGTTATGGAGACTCACCCTATCAGGCGCTGTCGGCGTTTGCCGGCAACCCGCTGCTCATCAACCTGGAGCGCCTGGTCGAGGAGCACTGCCTGGCGCCCTGGGACTTCGACGGCGCACCGGCATTTCCAGAACAGCGGGTGGATTACGGGCCGGTAATCGATTTCAAGCTGCGGCTGCTGCGCCTCTCCTTTGAAAATTATAGAGCTAACGCCAGCGATGCCCAGAAAGCTGAGCTGGCAGCCTTCATCGAGGACAGTCATTCCTGGCTGGATGACTATGCCCTCTTTGCCGCGCTGAAAGATCACCATGGGGGCGCGAGCTGGAATACCTGGGAGCCGGATATCGCCACCCGCCTGCCAGCGGCCGTTGAGCGCTGGCAACCGGTCGTGAAGAAGAAGATTGAATTCCACCAATACGCCCAATTCGTCTTCCACAAACAATGGTCCAGACTGAAAATGTATGCCAACGAACGGGGCATACGCATCATTGGTGATATCCCGATCTTTGTAGCCCTCGACAGCGCCGATGCCTGGGCTCACCAGGACCTGTTCTACTGCGACGCCCAGGGCAAGCCGACCCTGGTAGCTGGAGTCCCACCGGATTATTTCAGTACCACCGGGCAGCTGTGGGGTAACCCGCTGTATCGCTGGGATGTCATGGCGCAGGATGGCTATGCCTGGTGGATCGCGCGCTTCAAGGCGACGCTGCAGCAGGTGGATGTCGTCAGGCTTGATCACTTCCGGGGTTTCGAGGCTTACTGGGCGGTTCCAGCGGGGGAAGAGACCGCCATCAACGGTAAATGGGTCAAGGGTCCTGGTGCAGACCTGTTCCGGGCTGTCGAGCAGGCCCTGGGACAAGTGCCGATCATCGCTGAAGACCTGGGTCTGATCACGCCGCAGGTTGAAGCGCTGCGGGAGGAGCTGGGTTTTCCGGGGATGAAGGTGCTGCAGTTCGCCTTTTCAGGCAAGCCCGATCACCCTTACCTACCGCACAACTTCGAGCGCAACTGCGTGGTCTATACGGGCACGCACGACAACGATACCACGCTGGGCTGGCTCAGCACGGCGGGCGAACAGGAGCACAAAGCCCTGGGCCAGTATCTCGGCGGGCGGGGTGAAGCGTTGAACTGGGAGCTGATCCGCCTGGCTCTCATGTCCGTCGCCCACACGGCAATTATCCCCCTACAGGATGTCCTCGGCGTAGGCAGCGAGGGTCGTATGAACACCCCTGGCGGGGCAAGTGGCAATTGGAGATGGCGCTATTCGCAGGACATGCTCACCGCAACAGCCTGCGACCGGCTCAAGACATTGACGGAAGCATACGGTCGGGCGGTCGAGGAAGAGGAAACAGGAAAACAGTCTTCCTGATATAAAGACCGGGCATTTCGGTATTAAACCGGGTGGTCAGATTTCTTACCGTGAGCAGGTCACAAACTTATTATAAATGAATCGGTGTAGTTGTTGGCAGCAACGCCGCCCACAACTACACCAACCCCCCTCTAAATGGTTGCACCATTTCTATAAAGTTCAAGGGGAGGAATCCCCATTAATAATCCGAGAATCCCTTAGCGATCGTAGGAGTATCCCTGATTGTTCCGATTACCTTAAATGCTATAGTTACTGCAATCGTGCGGGTATATTTGGGAGATTTATGCAGGGCAAAGATCGATCAGCATGTCACGAATTTATAGGAGTATCAGCATGATCCATATCTTGTTCTCATTTACTTCGAAGGTGAGAGGCTATTTCCGTCTCGTCAGCCGTAAACTACAGCACCACTTGAACAAACCTGTAATTACTATCCCAGTAGCGTCGGCGGAGAGAGCTGATAATTTCGTGAGGATACCTGTTATTAATTCGAGTTTAGACAAATATTAGGGCGGCTCTGCCCTTGAGCAAAACCGCCCCTTGGTAGAAACTTGGAGGTGTGCACAACCAAGAGACTACCAAGAAGGACATTAACAAACTAATCGAGTTTC
>Ga0105094_10000106_pt1 | contig 34614 bp, 29 predicted proteins | sample PPLLak1March2015_2_FD_87023 | JGI IMG/M metagenome (GOLD analysis project Ga0105094, IMG submission 87023) | Freshwater sediment microbial communities from Prairie Pothole Lake near Jamestown, North Dakota, USA - PPLs Lake P8 Core (3) Depth... | ecosystem: Environmental > Aquatic > Freshwater >...
GGGTTCCCGCTCCTTTCCGACCCCGACCACGCCGTCGCCGACGCGTGGGGCGTCTGGGGCGAGAAGTCGATGTACGGCAAGACGTACATGGGCGTCGTGCGGGCGGCCTTCCTCGTGGACGAGGTCGGCCGGATCGAGCAGGCCTGGTACAAGGTCTCGCCCGGCGACACCGTCCCGAACGTCCGAGCCGCGCTCTCCGGCTGATCCGGTCGCGCGGGACCGTTCGCTTGACGCCGCGAAATGGTTCGTCATAACTTACCGTAAGTGGAGACGAACCTAATGACCGCGAAGGCGCTCGACGCGCTCGGCGATCCCACGCGGCGGAGGATCCTCGAGGTCGTGCGCGACGGCGCCCTCCCGGTGGGGCGGATCGCCGACCGCCTGCCGGTCTCACGACCCGCCGTCTCCCAGCACCTGCGCGTCCTGAAGGAGGCCGGGCTCGTACGGGTCCGACAGGACGGGACGAGGCGTCTCTACGCCGCGGACCCGACCGGGCTCTCGGCGCTCCGGGCCTACCTGGAGACGTTCTGGGGTGCGGCGCTCGGCGCGTTCAAGGAGGCGGCCGAGGCCGACGCGCCCGGCCATGATGAGGAGGGAGAACCGTGATCGATCCGATCGACCCGATCCGCAAGCGTGTGCTCGTCCGGTGCGACGTGGAGCGCGCGTTCGACCTGTTCACACGAGGAGTCGGCACATGGTGGCCGCTCGAGACGCACTCGCGGCGAGGCGAGGTCGACGGCGCGAGGGTCGAGCGCGTCGAGTTCCCCACCGACCCAGGCCGCCCGATCCTCGAGCACCTGTCGACCGGGGACGCCCTGCCGTGGGGCCAGCTCGTCGAGTACGAGCGCCCACACCGCGTCGTGATCGCGTGGAAGCCGAACGCGAACCCGAACCCGCCCACGGAGCTCGAGGTCACGTTCACGCCCGAGGGCGACGGCACGCGCATCGAGCTCGTCCACCGGGGCTGGGAGGGACTCGGCTCCCTCGCCGAGGAGGGACGGGCCGGCTACGACGAGGGCTGGGATCTCGTCCTTGGCCGCTATGTGCGGGCCGCCTGACGTCCGCGCGTAGACTGTCGCGGCTCGACCCGATGGGAGGCCGCAGATGACCACCGCCACCTTCGTCACCTCGATGGGCTCGTTCACCGTCCGCCTCATGCCGGAGCACGCGCCGAAGACCGTCGCGAACTTCGTCGAGCTCGCCACCGGGGGGCGCGAGTGGACCGACCCGCGAGACGGCACGAGCAAGACCGAGCCGCTGTACGACGGCACCATCTTCCACCGCGTGATCGACGGCTTCATGGTCCAGGGCGGCGACCCGACGGGGACCGGCACCGGCGGCCCGGGCTACCGGTTCGAGGACGAGGTCCCGGCCGGCGGCCCGAGCTTCGACCGCCCCGGCCTGCTCGCGATGGCCAACGCGGGACCCGGCACGAACGGCTGTCAGTTCTTCGTGACGGTCGCGCCGACCGACTGGCTCACGGGCAAGCACACCATCTTCGGCGAGGTCGTCGAGGGTTACGACGTGGTCGAGGCGATCTCGAAGGCGCCGACCGGTCCGATGGACCGCCCGAGCGCCGACGTCGTGCTCGAGCGGCTCGAGATCTCGGAAGGCTAGGCTCCCGACCTAGCCGAGGTGCTCGCGCGGCGGGCGGCCGCGGCGCCCGGCCCTCTGCCGCTCCTGCTGCGAGAGGGTCACCTTGCGCAGGCGGACGTGGTGGGGCGTGGCCTCCACGCACTCGTCCTCGCGGATGAACTCGAGCGCCTGCTCGAGCGACGGGACGTGCGGTGGGATCAGGCGGACGAGCTCCTCGGCGGTGGACTGGCGGATGTTCGTCTGCTTCCGCTCCTTCGTGGGGTTCACGTCCATGTCCTCGGCGCGCGGGTTCTCACCGACGATCATGCCCTCGTAGACCTCCTCGCCCGGACCGACGAACAGCATGCCGCGCTCCTGGAGGTTGAGGAGCGCGAAGGTCGTGGTGACACCCTGCCGGTCGGCGATGAGCGAGCCCGTCGGCCGGGTGCGCAGGTCGCCGTGCCAGGGCTCGTAGCCCTCGAACACGTGGTGGAGCTGGCCGGTGCCGCGGGTCTCGGTCAGGAACTCGGTGCGGAAGCCGATGAGCCCTCGGGCCGGCACGAGGTAGTCCATCCGGACCCAGCCGGTCCCGTGGTTGACCATGTGCTCCATCCGGCCCTTGCGGAGCGCGAGGAGCTGGCTGATCACGCCGAGGTACTCCTCGGGCGCGTCGATCGCCACGCGCTCGACCGGCTCGTGGACCTTGCCGTGGATGATCCGGGTCACCACCTGCGGCTTGCCGACCGTGAGCTCGAAGCCCTCGCGCCGCATCATCTCGACGAGCACGGCCAGCTGGAGCTCGCCGCGACCCTGAACCTCCCACGCGTCCGGACGCTCGGTGTCGAGCACCCGGATCGAGACGTTGCCGACGACCTCCGTGTCCAGGCGTCCCTTCACCAGGCGGGCCGTCATCTTGTCCCCGTCCCGCCCCGAGAGCGGTGACAGGTTGATGCCGATCGTCATCGACATCGCCGGCTCGTCGATGTGCATGACCGGCAGGGGCCGCGGGTCGTCCGGGTCCGCGAGCGTCTCGCCGATCGTGATCTCGGGCATGCCGGCGACGGCGATGATCTCGCCGGGGCCGGCATCGTCCGCATCGACCCGGTCGAGCTCCTCGGTCACGTAGAGCTCGGCCACCTTCGCGCGCTCGACGCTGCCGTCTGCGCGACACCACGCCACCTGCTGGCCGCGTCGTATCCGCCCGTGCATGACGCGGCAGAGCGCGAGGCGTCCCACGTACGGCGAGGCGTCCAGGTTCGTCACGAGCGCCTGCAGCGGGTGCTCGGGGTCGTGCTCGGGTGGCGGGATGTGCTCGAGGAGGGTGGCGAACAGCGGCTCCAGGGTGGGCTCGAGCGCGTCGGGCTCGCGGCCGCAATGACCGGCGCGGGCGTTCGAGTACACGATCGGGAAAGCGATCTGGTGCTCGTCGGCGTCGAGGTCGAGGAAGAGCTCCTCCACCTCGTGGACGACCTCCCGGACCCGCGCGTCGGGACGGTCGACCTTGTTCACGACGAGCACGACGGGGAGCCGGGCCTCGAGCGCCTTGCGGAGCACGAACCGCGTCTGCGGGAGCGGCCCCTCCGAGGCGTCGACGAGCAGCAGCACGCCGTCGACCATCGTGAGCGCCCGCTCGACCTCGCCGCCGAAGTCCGCGTGCCCGGGGGTGTCGACGATGTTGATCTTCACCCCGCCGTGCCGGACCGCGGTGTTCTTCGCGAGGATCGTGATGCCCTTCTCTCGCTCGAGGTCCATCGAGTCCATCACGCGCTCGGCGACGGGCTGGTTCGCGCGGAAGGCTCCCGACTGCCACAGCATCGCGTCGACGAGCGTCGTCTTGCCGTGGTCGACGTGGGCCACGATGGCGACGTTCCGAAGATCGGTGCGGGCGGTCACGCGGGCCAGTGTACGGAGCCGCACGGGGGCTCCGGCTCACGCGAGACGAACGCCGTCCTCAGTCGTCGGGTCTGGGGTCCAGGACGAGCGGCGGCCGCGGCGGCTGCGTGAAGTCGAAGGCCTCCGCCAGGTCGCCGAGGACCGCCAGGTCCTCGCGCACGACCCTCCGAGAGTCGGGTCTCGACATCGTGTCGGGGTCGAGCCGCTGCCCGCCGAGGAACCGGTCCTCAATCAGCTTGAGGTAGGCGTCGAACGACAGCGTCTGGTGGTCGATGTACCCCGCCTTCGCGTAGGGGCCGATCACCAGGGCCGGGACCCGGATCCCGTAGCCGAGCTTGTCGACGGCGACCGGACGCACGTGGTCGTAGAACCCTCCCCAGTCGTCCCATGTCAGGAAGATCGCGCTCGTCTCCCAGTCCGGACCCTTCATGACGGCGTTGATGAGCCTGGTCACGTACGCCATGCCGTCATCGATCTCGCCGACCGAGAGGGGGTGCTCGGCGACGCGGTTGCCGGGGACCACCCAGCTGACCGAACGCAGGGTCCCTTCACGGGCCGAGGTCAGGAAGTCGGAGTGGGTGAGGATGTTGGCCTTCTGCTTCGTCTCGTACAGGTCGGTGAAGCCCGGGAGCGGGTTCTTGCCGGACGGCGTGCGCCCCCACCATGCCTTCTCCTCCTCGCACGGACCGAACGAGCACGTTCCCTCTCCCGTGTAGTACCCCCACGACACGTCCTGCTCGTGGAGGAGGTACGTGATGTCGGTCCACGCGTACACGGGCGGCTTGCCGTAGACGTGCCGGCCGTAGTCCTGCAGGTCCTTGTCGGATCTGCAGGACATCGGGTCGAGCGGGTCGGTGCAGTACGCCGACCACGCCGAGACGAGGAACAGGTGGGCGGGCAACGTCCACGAGTCGGCCGGGGCGAACATCCGGTCCTGCAGCACGAACTCCTCGGCGTACCTCCAGTAGTTCGGGATCGTGCGGTCGTCGTGCCAGCTCATGACGTCGGGTTGGTACCGGGGACCGAGGAACGGCCTGCACTCCTTGGCGAAGCGATCGACACACCACCGCGGGGTGCGCGGCAGCGCTGACAGGAACCCGTTCATCTTGCCGCCGTTCACCGACAGCCCGGACGCCACCCAGTTGTGCGGCCCCCCGTGCTGGCGCAGCTGTCTGGTGTGGTACGTGCACGACTTGTGCCCCAGCACGGGATCCGGGATGCAGTCACGGAGCCGCCCGCCGGGCTTGTTCGCCGTCAGGCCGTCGGCGCCCGGGAACGTCCCGAAGTAGTGATCGAAGCTGCGGTTCTCCTGCACGATGAAGATGAGGTGGTCGAGCTTGAAGATCCCCTCAGCCTCGGGTCCCGTGGGTCCGGTCACCGCGGCCCCCGGGCCGGTCCCCGACGTGGAGGTCCCGGCCTCGGAGATCGATGGACCGCCGTCCGGGACGGCGGTCGCTCGATCGCCGGGCGAGCTCAGACAGCCGACGGCGAGCAGCGCCGCCGCCGCGAGCGCGAGCGCCGGAGCCCAGCGGGCGTAGGAACGTCGCGCAGCCCCGCGGTCGGCCATGGGACCCAGAGCGTACGCCCTGCGGGCCACTCAAGCATCTCCCTCCCGCACCCGAAGGAAGGGTGTGACGACGGATCGACCGCCCCCCACCGGTCGCGGACCGGGTTCCCACACCCCCCCGTCCGCCCTCCATCGAGGGTCGAGCGTCGACTCGGCGCGCCCTAGGTCATGGTGCCGTACCGGCCGCGTCCCGCGCGCGCGTACCGTCTCGGGTCAGATGCCCGGCCGAACGCCCTCCGAGGCTCCCCGTCGACGGCTCGTGGCGGCGTCCGTCGCCGCCGCGCTCCTCCTCACGGTCCCCGTCGGGGCCATGGCCGAGGACGCCCTGAAGGAGGCGCGCCAGGAGCTCCGCGAGACGAAGGAGCGGATCCGGGCCCGCGCCCAGAAGATGCGTGAGATCCAACACGACATGAACCGCATCGCGACCCGGATCGCGCAGACCGAGTCCGAGATCTTCCGGGCCGAGGAGCGTCAGGAGAAGCTCAGCAAGGGGATCGACGCGCTCGAGGCCGAACGCGCACATCTTCAGGCGCTCCTCGACGAGCGCACGCGCGAGGCGTACATCCTCGGCCCGGGGATGGAGATGCTGTACCTGCTCACCGCGACCTCCGCCGAGGACGCGGTGAACCGTATCGGCTTCCTCGACGAGCTCAACCGGCGGGACGCGTTGCTCGCGCGGAAGGTCGCGGACGCCGAGGCTCGCCTCATGACCTCGCGGTGGGAGCTCGAGCGCATCACCACCCTCCTCGAGGCGGCGCATGAGCGGCTCGACGCGGACCATGCCGAGCTCCGGAAGAAGATGGCCGAGTCCCGAAGGCTCTACGCGCTCCTGAAGCAGCGCAAGGAAGTCGTGCTCGCGAACATCTCGCGGATCCGCCCGTTCGCGGTGTGCCCGGTGCGGGGACCGCACGCGATCTCGGACAGCTTCGGGATCTGGGTGCAGCGGAGCAAGGCTCGCGGCGGCGACCACGTCCACCAGGGCAACGACATCAGCGCGCCGATGGGCACGCCGATCGTCGCGCCGTTCGACGGGACGGCCGTCACCGCCGCGAACAAGATGGGCGGGCTGGCCGTGAAGGTGTTCGGCAAGTACGGGTACGTGTACAACGCGCACCTGTCGCGGTACGGGAAGCTCGGCTCGGTGCACACGGGGGACGTGATCGGCTACGTCGGCGCGACCGGCAACGCCGGCGGGCCGCACGACCACTTCGAGTGGCATCCGGGCAACGGAGCTGCGGCGGACCCGTACCACTTCCTCATGCTGGTCTGCTGACCTCCACCTTCCGTCGACGCATCGACGTCATCACGAGGACCCCGGCGAGGATCGCGATCACCGCGCCGCCGCCCAGACCGATCCTCGGGCTCAGGTGCTCGCCGACCCAGCCGGCGATCGGACCTCCGATCGGCGTGCTGCCGATGAAGACCACGGTGTACAGCGCCATCACCCGACCTCGGAACGCGGGGGACGCGTTCAGCTGCAGCGTCGAGTTCGCCGTGATCGCGAAGGCGGTCCCGGCGGCGCCCGCGAACGGCGCCGCGAGCCACGCGGCCGGCAGGCTCGGCGCCATGGCGAGGAGCAGGCTCGTCGCGCCGAGCGCGATCGCCGCGACCGCCAGCCTCCGGACGTTCGAGCCCGAGGAGCGCGCGGCCATCACGATCGCCCCCGTGAGGGAGCCCAAGCCGAGGAGCGCGAGGAGACCGCCGAACGTGCCCGCGCCGCCCTCGAACGTCCGCTCCGCCAGCAGGGGCACGAGGACCTGGAAGTTGAACGAGAGCGTGAAGACGAGCGCCATGAGGATCATCGGGATCCGGAGCGCCGGCGTCCGCCACACGTAGCGGAGCGCCTCGCGGATCTGGCCGCGTGCCTTGCCTACGCGCTCGCGCGGATGGAGCTCGGCGACGCGCATCGCGAGGAGCGCCATGACGACCGCGAGGTACGTGATCCCGTTCACGAAGAACACCGGGGCGGTCCCGATGGTCCCGATCATGATCCCGGCGATCACCGGCCCGACGATGCGCGACCCGGTGAACGTCGCCGTGTTGAGGCTCATGGCGTTCGTGAGCTCCTCGGGTCCGACCATCTCCAGGTAGAAGGTCTGGCGCGTCGGCATGTCGGCCGCGCCGACCACCCCCGTCAGGAAGGACAGCACGTACACGTGCCACACCCGGACCACCCCGGAAGCGTCGAGCGCGAACAACGCGAACGCGAGGACCGCGTAGAGCGACTGGGTCCACACCTGGATCCTCCGGTTGTCGAACCGGTCCGCGAGGACCCCGCCCCAGGCGCCGAACAACAGGATCGGCAACGCGCCGAGCGCCGTGTCGATGCCGAGCGCCACACCGCTATCGGTCAGCTGGAGCACGAGCCAGGGCGCCGCCGTCCATTGCATCCACGTCCCGACGCCCGACAGCAGCTGGCCGGTCAGGAACAGGCGGAAGTTGCGTACGCGCAGCGAGCGGAACGCGCGACCGACGAACCCGCCCGTCCCGCGCGACGCCACCGGCCCGGCGGCCTCGTCTCCCATGTCCACCAGGGTACGGACGCGGACCCGAGGGTGACGGGCAGGGCTCGGCCTTTCCGCTCCGTACGCCCGATCCGCCCGGAGATGCGAGGGAGGGTCCTCGTCAGTGGTCCGGGCCAGACGTCCTCAGGAGGCTCGCCGGCGGTCGACCGCATAGCACGAGCCTTCGGCGCGCTTCGCGGTCTGCTTCATCTCGGTTGCGACCGAGACGACCTCGCCGAACTCGGAGAACATCCGCATCGCCGTGGTGGCGATGCCGACCGAGATGGTCACGAGCGGGTACCGGACCGGAGCCCCGCGGCGATCGGTGGCCTCGACGTAGCCCCGGTCCAGCTCCTCCGGACCGTAGAAGGCGCCGACTTCCTCGTCGAAGCGCCGGCAGACCCACGTCGCGGTCTGCTCGGCCACGTCCGCCGGCAGCAGCGCGACGAAGTCGTCGCCGCCGATGTGGCCGACGAATCCCCCGGGGCCCGCGAACCTCGTCACCGCCTCGTCGATCACTCGGGCGGCGGCCAGGATGACCTGGTTGCCCACGTCCCAGCCCTTCGTGTCGTTCAGCGCCTTGAAGTTGTCCAGGTCCATGTACAGGAGCGCGAAGGCGTCGCCGCGCTCGAGCGCGCGACGGATCTCCTCCTCGATGAGCACGGTGCCCGGAAGACCGGTGAGGGGCGAGAGCGAGCGCATGTCGTGGAGGCGGCGGAGCGCGGCCCGGACGCGCGCGAGGAGGATGTCCGGCTCGAACGGTTTCACGATGTAGTCGTCGACACCGATCGACAGCCCGCGCAGCCGGTCCTCGGGCAGCCCACGGGCCGAGACGATGATGATCGCCATGCCCGTCAACCGAGCCCTGCGGCGCAGCTCGTGGGCGACCTCGAACCCGTCGATCGTGGGCAGCATGATGTCGAGCAGGACCAGGTCGGGACGGCACTCCGAGACCTTCTCCAGGGCCTCCCGCCCATCGAAGGCCACGCTCACGTCGAATCCGGCACGCGTGAGCGTCACCTCGATGAACTTCACGATGTCGGGGTCGTCGTCGACGACGAGGATCTTCTCCGCCATGGACCTTCCGTTCGGGGGGTTTCACGGAGACGTATCGGTCGAACGGGTGACGGTCTGGAGCCGCCGAACCGGACTCCGCCCGCGCGAGCCGCGAACAGGGCCCATCGCACGCGCCGGGACCGCCTTTTGGCCTACCCTTCGGCGCACCGCGACGAGGAGGTCACGAGCACATGGCGGACGGGCCGCTGACGATCGTCTTCATGCCAGAGAGCGCCTACGGGCCGACGAACAACTGCATCGGCATCGGCAAGGTCCTCGAGCGTCGAGGGCACCGGGTCGTGTTCGCCGCGGAGGCCTCGTGGAAGGGCCGGCTCGAGCCTCTCGGCTTCGAGGAGGACCTAGTCGACCTGGCGCCGCCGCCCGAGGTCGAGCAGGACGCCGGGCAGTTCTGGACGGACTTCATCACCGAGACCGCGCCCGAGTTCCGGAGGCCGACGATCGAGCAGCTCGACACGTTCATCAAGCCCGTGTGGATCTCGCTGATCGACGGCGCGCGCTACTGCGAGCCGCAGCTGCGCGAGATCTTGGACCGGACGGACCCCGACGTGATCGTCGAGGACAACGTGAACGCGTTCCCCGCGCTGCTCACCCACGGCGCGCCGTGGGTGCGGATCATGTCCTGCAACCCGCTCGAGATGAAGGACCACGCGCTCCCCCCCGTGTTCAGCGGCTACCCGATCGACGACCGGTCCGGGTGGGACGGGTTCCGCGCCGAGTACGAGCGCACACATCGCGAGGTATGGGAGTCGTACAACGCGTTCGTCGTCGAGGCCGGCGCGGCGCCGCTGCCGGACCTGGAGTTCATCCACGAGTCCCGGGACCTGAACCTGTACGTCTACCCGGAGGTCGCGGACTACCCACGGGACCGGCCGCTCGGACCCACCTGGCACCGGCTCGACTCGAGCGTCCGCGAGACCGAGGAGCCGTTCGAGGTCCCGGAGCCGCTCCGCGACGGCGACGGCGGCCTCGTCTACCTGTCGCTCGGCTCGCTCGGCTCCGCCGATGTCGAGCTGATGCGGCGGCTCGTCGACGTCCTCGGCCGGACCTCCCACAGGTACATCGTCTCGAAGGGTCCACGGGCGGACGAGCTCGAGCTGCCCGACAACATGTGGGGCGAAGCGCGGGTGCCGCAGACGTCCATCATCCCGCTCGTCGACGCCGTCATCACCCACGGCGGGAACAACACCACGACCGAGGCCCTGCATTTCGGCAAGCCGATGGTCGTGCTGCCGCTGTTCTGGGACCAGTACGACAACGCGCAGCGCGTGGCGGAGCTCGGCTTCGGCGTGCGGCTGGACACCTACGGCTTCGAGGACCGCGACCTGCAGGGCGCCGTCGACCGGCTGCTCGCAGACACGGCGCTCGCCGAGCGGATGGCCGCGGCCGGCGCCGAGATCCGCCGCCGAGACGGCAAGACGAGGGCGGCGGATCTCATCGAGGCGCTCGGCCGCGAGCGCAGGCGGTAGCCCAGCCTGCTGCGGGACCCGATCGCCAGCCTGGCGGGAGGTCGATCAGGCGGTCCCTGAGCCGCCGTTTCCCGGGCCGAACGCGCTCCGCGTTCGACTCGGTCGGGCCCCGGCCGCCGGCCCGCAGGACCCTGGCGTGCAAGGCACGACCGGTTGCGGTTGAATGGATGGGCTCAAACCGTCTCGGGAGGCGGATCGGCATGGCCCAGATCGTCTTGGACGGCGTCACGAAGGTGTACACGGGCGGGGTCACCGCCGTCTCCTCCCTCGATCTCGACATCAAGGACGGCGAGTTCATCGTGCTGGTCGGGCCGTCCGGATGCGGGAAGACGACGGCGCTCCGGATGGTCGCCGGCCTCGAGAGCGTCACCGACGGAACCATCCGCATCGACGATCGGGTGGTGAACACCGTCCCCCCGAAAGAGCGGGACATCGCGATGGTGTTCCAGAACTACGCGCTGTACCCGCACATGACGGTCTACGACAACATGGGCTTCGGCCTGAAACTGCGCAAGATCGCGAAGCCGGAGATCGACCGGCGGGTCCGGCAGGCGGCCGGGATCCTCGGGCTCGAGGAGTTGCTCGACCGCAAGCCGAAGGCGCTCTCGGGCGGTCAGCGCCAGCGCGTCGCGATGGGCCGGGCGATCGTCCGCGAGCCCAAGGCCTTCCTCATGGACGAGCCGTTGTCGAACCTGGACGCGAAGCTGCGCGTGCAGATGCGCTCGGAGATCGCCCGGATCCAGGGCGAGCTCGGCGTCACGACGCTCTACGTGACGCACGACCAGACCGAGGCGATGACGATGGGCGACCGTGTGGCGGTGATCCGCAAAGGTTTGCTCCAGCAGGTCGGGCCGCCCCAGTACCTCTACGACCACCCCTCGAACCTGTTCGTCGGCGGCTTCATCGGGTCGCCGGCGATGAACACGGTGGAGGCGACGCTGACCCGCTCGAACGGGGCGGCCACGCTCGAGTTCGGGGGCTTCCGGTTGGCGCTCCCCCCGCAGGTGGTCGCCGAGCGCCCGGGACTCGGAGCGTTCGACGGCAGGTCGGTCATCGTCGGCATCCGTCCCGAGGACATGGAGGACGCACGGCTCGTCTCGGAGGCCCCGGCGGACCATCGGATCCGCTCCAACGTGATCCTCCGGGAGGCCCTCGGCGCGGACGTCCTCGTGCACTTCGCGGTCGACGCGCCCGCGGTGATGACCGAGGACGCGCGGGAGCTCGCCGGCGACGTCGGGCAGGAGGCGGTCGAGGCGGCAGAGCGCGCGGCCCAGACGGGGACGTCGACCTTCCTCGCCCGGCTGAACCCGAGGACCGAGGCCCGCAAGGGCAAGCCCATCGAGCTGGTGGTCGACGTCCATCGGCTGCACTACTTCGACCCCGAGACCGGGCTGGGGATCTACGGAGGCGACACGAGCTGATCTCACCGACGTCGGCATCCGGCGCGTTCCCCGACGGGTTCCTGTGGGGGGTCTCCACCTCCGCATACCAGATCGAAGGAGCGATCGACGCGGCCGGCAGAGGGGCCTCGATCTGGGACACGTTCAGCCGCCTGCCTGGCCGGGTGAAGGGCGGCGACACCGGCGACGTCGCATGCGACCACTACCGCCGGTTCGAGGACGACGTGGCCCTGATGGCGGAGCTCGGCGTCGGCGCGTACCGGTTCTCCGTGGCGTGGCCTCGGATCCAGCCGGACGGCCGCGGCTCGCCGAACCCGCGAGGTCTCGACCATTACCGGCGTCTGGTGGACGCGTTGCTCGGCCGGGGGATCGTCCCCGTCCCCACGCTCTACCACTGGGACCTTCCGCAGGCGCTCGAGGACGCGGGTGGGTGGCCCGTTCGGGACACCGCCGCCCGGTTCGCCGAGTACGCGGCCATCGTCCACGACACCCTCTCGGACGCGGTCCCGTACTGGATCACGCTGAACGAGCCGTGGTGCTCGGCGTGGCTGGGGTACGGGTCGGGGGTGCACGCCCCCGGGCTCCGCGACGACGGGCTCGCGCTCGCCGCGACCCATCACCTGCTGCTCGCCGACGGTTGGGCTCGGGCGGCGATGACCGGCGGGGGCAGGGTCGGGATCCCCCTGCACCGGCAACCGTCCCTACCCTCCATCGACACGCCCGAGGACGTCCGGGCCGCCCGCCTGGCGGATCTCAACATGAACGGGCTGTACCTGGACCCCTTGTTCGGACGGGGCTACCCGACCGAGATCGTCGAGCACTACGCGGGCGTGAGCGACTTCGGGTTCGTCCAGGACGGGGACCTCGCGGCGATCGCGCGGCCGCTGGACTTCCTGGGGGTGAACTACTACCGGATCCACACGATCACGGCCACGCAGCCGTCCCAGGACGTGTCCGAGATCCCCGGCTCGCTCGGAGCGTGGTCGATCGTGCCTCCGAGCGTGCCCGTCACCGCCATGGACTGGCCGATCGAGCCGTTCGGGCTGACCGACCTGCTCGTCGGGCTCCAGCGCGAGTATGGCCCGCGGCGCGTCATGGTGACCGAGACCGGGGCGGCCTTCGACGACGAGGTCGGCCCGGACGGCGCGATCCACGACGCCGAGCGGACCGCCTACCTCCGGGAGCACGTCGCCGCCGCGCACGCCGCGATCGCGGCCGGGGTACCGCTCGAGGGCTTCTTCGTGTGGTCGCTCCTCGACAACTTCGAGTGGGCCGAGGGCTACTCGAGGCGCTTCGGGATCGTGCACGTCGACTTCCGGACGCAGGCACGAACGCCGAAGGACAGCGCCGCCTGGTACCGGGGCCTCACGCAGCGCCCCAGGGTAGGAAGCGCACTGACACCGGCCGGCGAGCCGGGGAACGGAGGTTGACCGTATACAAACGTGTGGGCGAGAACGCCTGCGAGGGAAAGGGGGAAGCACCATGCGACGACTGAGATGGGTCGTGCCGTTCGCCGCTCTGCTCCTTGTTGCGGCGGCGTGCGGCGACGACGACGGAGGCGGAGGAGGGGGCGAGACTGGCGGCGGTGGCGGCGGTGAGATGCTCGAGAACGTCGGCACCGTCAACGTCCTGAACGCGATGGACCCGGAGGCGGAGGCTCCCGCGATCCAGGAGATCGTCGAGCAGGGCCTCGGCGAGGTCGACTACACGATCGAGATCGAGGGCTCCGCCGACTTCGAGGAGCAGTTCCCGATCCGCGCTGAGGGAGGCACCCTCGACATCGCGCTCCTGCCACAGCCCGGGACGGTCGCGTCGAACGCCGAGGCGGGGAACCTCGTGTCGCTCGAGGACATGGGGTTCGACATCGCGGCGCTCGAGGAGTTGTTCGGCGAGTACTTCGTATCGCTCGGCGAGTACAACGGCGAGCACTACGGGATCCCGACGAACATCAACCTGAAGAGCATGGTCTGGTACCCGAAGGACGATTTCGACGCCGCCGGGTACACGGTTCCGGAGACCTGGGACGAGCTCATGGCGCTGTCCGACCAGATCGTGGCGGACGGCGGGACGCCGTGGTGCGTCGGGTTCGAGTCCGGGACGGCCACAGGGTGGCCGGCGACGGACTGGATGGAAGACATCATGCTTCGGACGGCAGGCCCCGACGTCTACGACCAGTGGGTGTCCCACGAGATCCCGTTCAACGACCCGGCGGTGGTGACCGCGGCCGAGACCTTCGGTGAGGTCATGTTCACCGACGGGTACGTGCTGGGCGGGGCGGCGGACACGCCGTCGATCGCCTTCGGCGACGCCCCGCTGCCGATGTTCGATGACCCGCCGGGATGCTGGCTGCATCGGCAGGCCAGCTTCATCAACGCCTTCTTCCCGGAGGGCACCGAAGCGGGCGTGGACTACGACTGGTTCCCGCTGCCGCCGATCGACCAGGAGGGAACCCTGTTCGCCGGTGAGCTGGCGGTCATCGGCACGGCGGGGAACCGCCAGGAGGTCAAGGACTTCCTCGACGAGTTCATCGCCGAGGAGATCCAGTGCGGCATGGGCGGTGTCACGGCCTCGTCGAGGATCTCGCCGAACGTCAACGTCGGGCCGGAGTGCTACGCGAACGACATCCTGGCCGACGCGTCGGTGGTCCTGACGGACGCTCTGGCGGGCGGCACGGGGCGGTTCGACGCCTCGGACCTGATGCCAGGGGAGGTCGGAGCCGGCAGCTTCTGGACGGGGATGGTCGAGTACATGCAGCAGGGACCGGACTCGTTGCAGGGCGTTCTCGACGACATCGAGGCGAGCTGGTCGGCCGGGTAGGGCGATGACGAGTCGGTCCTCAACAGGACCGCTCGACGGACGGAAGGAGCGGTCGCGCTGCGGCCGCTCCTTCCGATTCGACCCAGCGCCCGACACGAGGCAGGATGTGAGGTTGTGAGGACGGACGAGCCTCAGCTGAAGGGGCCGCCGACGGCGGCGGACGTCGGCGGGGATGAGACCGCGGCGGCCGGCATCTCGCCGCTCCGCGTCGTCCTGATCGTCGTGGCGACCATCATCGGTGTCGTCGTCCTCCTGCTCGCCTTCGACTTCCTCCGTCAGCGGAACGCGAACCGGATCGCGGTGGTCGGCGTCGCGATCCTCCTGGGCGTGGTCGGCGTCTTCTTCCTGTTCTGGGCCATGAACCGTCTCACCGACCTGCTCCCGGCCCGGTTCCGCGAGGGCGTCCGCCCGTACGTGTTCGTCGGGCCCGCGCTGGTGCTCCTCGGTGTGTTCCTGATCTACCCGGTCTTCAACACCATCCTGATCAGCTTCAAGGACGGCATCTCGCGTGACTTCGTGGGGATCGACAACTACGAGTTCGTGTTCACCGACCAAGACATGCTGCGCGCGCTCAGGAACACGGCCGGCTGGCTCGTCCTGGTGCCGCTCGTCGCGGTGAGCATCGGCCTGGCGTTCGCCACGATGGCCGATCGACTGGTCCGGGGAGAGGCGGTCGCCAAGTCCCTGATCTTCCTGCCGATGGCGATCTCGTTCGCCGGCGCGTCGATCACGTGGCAGCTGATCTACAGCTACCGGCCGCAGGGGTTCGGCAGCAACATCGGGCTGCTGAACGGGATCATGCTCGGCCTCGGGCAGGACCCGGTGAAGTGGCTCGAGATCCAGCCGTGGAACAACCTGATGCTGATGGTGATCATGGTGTGGATGCAGACCGGGTTCGCCATGGTGGTTCTCTCGGCGGCGATCAAGGCCATCCCCGACGAGATCATCGAGGCGGCCAGGATCGACGGCGCCTCCGAGATGCAGGTGTTCGGCAGGATCATCGTCCCGACGATCCTCCCGACGATCGTCGTCGTGACGACGTACATGGTGATCAACGCCATGAAGGTGTTCGACATCGTGTTCGTCCAGCCGGCGAGCGCGGAGGTGAACGGGACGGTCGTCGTCGCCGAGCGGATGATCCGCTGGTTCTTCCTCCTGGACCACAACGGCAGGGGGGCCGCGATCGCGGTCATCCTGTTCGTCGCGGTCGTCCCGGTGATGATCTTCAACGTGCGGCGCTTCCGCGAGCAGGAGGCCATCCGATGAGCGTGCCCGTCATCCCGGTCCCCGAGGCCCCGGACTCGCGGGCGCCCGGCGACGTCCGCAGGGGCGGTTGGCTCATCCGTATCGCGATCATCGCGATCGTCCTGGTGTGGATGATCCCGACGGCCGGCGTCCTCATCACCTCGTTCCGACCCGAGGGGCTCGTCGACACCTCCGGATGGTGGACGGCGCTCGCGCACCCGTTCCGGGCCGCGGAATGGACGCTGGAGAACTACCGGCGGGCGATCGACGCGCAGGGGTTCGGGAACTCGTTCATGAACAGCCTCGCGGTGGCGATCCCGGCGACGATCATGCCGATCGCGATCGCCGCGTTCGCGGCCTACGCGTTCGCCTGGATGGACTTCCGCGGGCGCTACGTGATGTTCGTGCTCGTCGTGGGCCTCATGGTGGTGCCGCTCCAGATGGCGCTGATCCCGATCCTGCGGCTGTTCACGCAGGGCGTGACGCTGTTCGGCCTCCGGATCTTCCCGGACCTGGATCTCAACCAGTCGTTCCTCGGGATCTGGCTCGCCCATACGGGGTTCGGCATCCCACTCGCGACGTACTTGCTCTATAACTACATCGCCTCGCTCCCGTCCTCGATCATCGAGTCCGCCAAGATGGACGGGGCCGACCACTTCACGATCTTCTGGCGTCTCATCGTCCCGCTCTCGATCCCGGCGCTCGCCGCGTTCACGATCTTCCAGTTCATGTGGGTTTGGAACGACCTGCTCGTGGCGTACGTGTTCCTCGGCGGCGCCGGCCAGAACCGCGTGCTGACCGTGGCCCTGCGCGAGCTCGTCGGCGCCCGCGGCGAGAACTGGCACCTGCTGACGGCCGCGGCGTTCATCTCGATGGCGCTCCCACTCGTCGTGTTCTTCTCGCTCCAGAAGTACTTCGTACGCGGGCTCACCGCAGGCGCGGTCAAGGGCTGAGATGCCGCGGCGCGGCCGGTCCGGCGCGGCCGGGATGGAGCCGCTCTCGCCCCGGAAGAAGTGGCGAGCGATCCTGGCCGCCACGCTCCTGCTGCTCCCCGCGTACTGGTCGCTCGTGGCCGGCATCGTCGCGATCGCCTCGGATCGCGGGTCGGCGCCGGACGCCAGGCCGCTCATCGCCTTCGGGCTCGCGCTCGTGCCGTTCGTCTTCGTGGCCCTGGCCTTCTTGTCCGAGCACCCGAGGGCGCCGGGCGCGGTCGTGCGGGCGATGGGGCTGACGCTCCTCGTGGGGATCCCGGTCTCGGCGGCCGCCCCCGACGCGGTGACCGGTGTCGTCGCCGGCATCGGCGCCGGTGGGATCGCGGCGCTGCGCGCCGACGTGGATCACTCGTGGAAGGCCCGTTCGCTCGCGGTGCTCATGGTCACCGCGTGGGCGTTCGTCACGGTGCGCGTCGTCCCCGAGGCCGCGCTGCTGCTCTCGCCGGCCCTGCCGTTCACGAGCATCGGCGTGGCCGACCACCTGTCCGAGCGCTCGCGAGAGCGCGAACGGGAGGCACGGGGCGGCGCCGCCCCGTCCTCGTCCTCGTCCTAGTCGAGCCGCAGCACCGCTCCCTGCCACGGGCCGAGGGACAGGTCCGTGCGGACGGCCTCGCCGTCCCGAGCGCGGTCCGTGGCCAGCAGGACCCCGGCCGGGCCGAGCGTGATCGCTCCGGGCTCGTCCGAGAGGTTGAGCGCGACGGCGGTCCGGTCCCCTCGTCGCCAGGCCCAGATCCCCGGCGGGCTCGGCAGCGCGGCGTACCCGCCCGAGCGCAGCTCGGGCGTGTTCCGTCGCAACGCGACGAGGTCCCGACACAGGTGAAGCATCGAGTTCGGATCCGCGCGCTGGTCCTCCACGTTCCGTGCCGCGGCGTCGCCGATCGGGATCCACGGCCTGACGTCGCCGCGCGTGAACCCGGCGCCCGGCTCGCCGCTCCACTGCATCGGCGTACGGCACGGGTCCCGGCCCGCGTCGGGCGCAAGGCGCACCCCGACGGTGTCCCGGACGTCGCCCTCGGCGATCGGCACGTCGGTCATGCCGATCTCGTCCCCGTAATACAGGAAGGGGGTGCCGCGCAGCGTGAGCAGCGCCATGAGGGCGGTGCGGCTCGCGTCCTCGCGCCCGCCGCACCACCGGGTGGGGAACCGGCCGACGTCGTGGTTCGACGCCGTCCACACCGGCTGCGCCTGCGGGTTGAGCACCCTCTCGGTCAGCTCCACGACCGCGCGCAGATCCTCGGCCCGCAGGTCCGCGAAGACCAGCGCGAAGTTGAAGCACAGGTGCAGCTCGTCCTCCGCGAGGCCGTAGTAGAGGGCCCAGCGCTCGATGCTCGGCACCCACGTCTCGCCGACGAGGAGGCCCGGCGGGTCGTAGTCGTCGGTGATCGTCCGCCACCGCCGGTAGATCTCGTGCGCCTCGGGTCGGTTCATGCTGTGGACCGGCCGGAGGCCACGCCGTCGGATGTCGGGAGGGTCCTCCTCGGTGGCCGGCGGGTCGTCGCGGAGCTCGCGGTCGTTGATGAGACCCTGCGCGACGTCGATCCGGAACCCGGCGATCCCGCGATCCAGCCAGAACCGGATGATGTCGTCGAACTCCCGCCGGACGTCGTCGTTCCACCAGTTCAGGTCGGGCTGCTCGACCAGGAAGTTGTGGAGGAAGTACTGGCCGGTCGCCGGATCGAGCTCCCAGGCCGGCCCGCCGAAGATCGAGACCCAGTTGTTCGGCGGCGAGCCGTCCGGCCGGGGGTCGGCCCACACGTACCAGTCGCGATGCTCCGCATCCCGGGTCGATCGCGCGTCGACGAACCACGGATGCCGATCGCTCGTGTGGTTCGGCACGAGGTCGAGCAGGATCCGGATGCCGCGCTTCCCCGCCTCGGCGACGAGCCGGTCGAGCGTCTCGAGGTCCCCGAGGTCCGGATCGACGTCACGGAAGTCCGCGACGTCGTATCCCCAGTCCAGGTTCGGCGACGGCATCGTCGGCGAGAGCCAGACCCCGTCGACGCCGAGCCACTCGAGGTGATCCAGACGGTCGATCACCCCCTGGAGGTCGCCGATCCCGTCGCCGTTCGAGTCCGCGAACGAGCGCACGTAGATCTGGTACAGGACGCCCTCGCGCCACCACCGATCCGCTCCGCTCCGCTGTGTCATGTCTGTCCCCACGCCGTCAGGCCGTCCACGCGACGCCGACCTGGGCGAAGGCGAACGCGTGCACGTCGGTGAGCAGGTCGACCATCTGATCGAGCGAATGCCCGATCCCGTGACCGCCGGATTCGATCCGGAGCAGGATCGGGTCGTCCGACGACGTGGCGGCCTGGAGCCGGGCGGTCATCTTCTTCGCGTGGTGCGCGTCGACCCGAGGGTCGAACTCACCGGCGGTCAGGAGCACCGCGGGGTACAACGTGCCGTCGACGACCCGGTGGTACGGCGAGTACGCGTACATCGCCGCGAACAGGTCGGGGTCCTCGACCGTGCCGAACTCCGTCACGTTGAACGCGCCGTTCGGGTGCAGCTCGACCCGCAACATGTCGAGCACGGGCACCTCGGCGACGACCGCGCGAGCGATGTCCGGGTGCTGCGTCAGCACGGCACCCATCAGCAGCCCTCCGTTGGAGCCGCCGCGGATCACGAGCTGCTCGACCGTGGTCACCCCGGTCGAGACCAGGTGCCGCGCACACGCCGCGAAGTCGTCGAAGCACGTCTGCTTGGAGAGCAGGCGACCGGCATGGTGCCACTCCTCGCCGTACTCCCCTCCACCGCGGATGTTCGCGATCGCGAGCGCCGCACCCTGCTCGAGCCAGAGGAGACGACCCGGCACGAACCACGGCTTGAGCGAGATGCCGTAGCCCCCGTACGCCGTCAGCATCGTCGGGGCCGGTCCCGCGTCCAGCGTGCCAACCCGCGCGATCAGGTTGACCGGCACCCGCGTTCCGTCTCCCGAGGTGGCGAAGACGCGCCGAACCTCGAAGCCCGAGAGGTCCAGCGGCGTGGTCGTGTCGAGCGCCGTCCTGCGGGGAGACGCCTCGGCGTCGGCCGCCACCCACCAGGAGCGCGGAGCCACGAACGTCTCGACGGGATAGGCCACCTGGTCGCCGCCGAGCCGAGTGATGCCGTCGATGGCGCACAGGGGGGCCAGCTCGACGGCGGCCAGCGGCTCGCCGTCGTGGTCGAAGGCGCGGAGGCCGGAGGGCCCGCCGTCGATGTCGAGCACCCAGAGCCGGCCGTCGGTCACGGCGAGTCCCTCGATCGTCAGCGCCGAGTGCGGCACGACGACGGCCGCGTCGGCAACGGTGGCGCCCGGCGAGATCGGGAGCCTCAGGACCTGGCCGTGCGGCGCGTCCTTCGTCGAGAGCAGGAAGATCGCATCGGGCCCGAACGCCGCGTCGACGACCTTGTCCGGGATGTCGGCGAGCATCCACCACCCGCCCCCGTCCTGCGACCGAACGAAGAGCTGCCACTCGCCGCCGTCGCCCTTCTGCGCTCGGTCGAGCACCCACCGGCCGTCCGGGGAGGACGACAGGAAGTTCTCGACGATCCGGTCGTCGGCGAACACCCCGGCGAGGTCCTGGCGGTCGTCCGTCGCGCCGATCCGATGGAACCAGACCTCCTCGAAGAACTCCGTCTGCTCCTCGGGACGCCCGTCGCGAGCGGGGTGGTGCGTGTACCAGAACCCGCTCGAGTCACCGCGCCACGCCATCGACCCACCGGCGGTGCCGCTGTTGACGCGCGGGATCCGCACGTCGACGAGGTCGCCCGTCGTCGTGTCGTACAGGTGGAGCGTGCCGTCCTCCGTGCCGTGCGAGGACAGCGAGACGGCGACGAGCCGGCCGTTGGGTGAGGGGACGTACCAGTCGATCGTCGTCGCCCCGCTCGGGTCGATCGCGTTCGGGTCCACGAGCACGCGCTCGGTGGCCGGGTCACCGAGGTCGGTCAGGGTGACGAGGAACGGCTGCTGCTTGGGCGGCTGGGTCTTCAGCGCGAACGAGGTCTCCCCGCCCCGCGTGAGATCGGTGTACGACGTCGAGTCGGCCGCGAGGATCTCCCGGGCCCTGCGCCGGATGTCGTCGTAGGACGGGAGGGACCTCAGGTAGGCCATCGTGCGCTCGTGTTGCGCCGCGGTCCACGCCTTGGTCTCCTCGGCGTCCGCATCCTCGAGCCAGCGGTAGTCCTCGGTCACCTGGACGCCGTGGTAGGCGGTGGTGACCGGCACGCGTTCCGTCTCGATCGTGCTGAGCTGCGTCATCGGTTTCCCCTCGCCTTCCCGTCCGCTCGCCGCACGGCGAGACCATCGTGCCCGGGGTGGGATTCGAACCCACACGTCCCTCGCGGGACAAGCGCTTTTAAGGCGCCGTCGTCTGCCAGTTCCGACACCCGGGCGGAACGAGCCTACCCCGAACCCGGAACCTCACTTCGTGTCGATCGTGACCCTCTCGATGTACACGGCCTGCGAGGGCTGCTGACCGGTCAGATCGCCGGCGGCGGCGGCCTCCGGGTCCGAGATCGGGATCCCCTGGATGCGCTCGGCCACGTCCAGCCCCTCGACGATCGTGCCGAAGATCGTCCACGCCGCCTGGTCGTCGAGCGCGTGCCCGTCGACGCCGGTGATGATGAAGAACTGGCTGCCCCCGGTGTCCGGGCCGGCGTTCGCCATCGCGAACGTGCCGGCGGCGTAGGACTCCTCCCCGGTCAGCTCGTCGGGGATCGTGTAGCCGGGCCCGCCGCCCCCGGTCCCCGTCGGGTCGCCGCCCTGGAGGACGTCGATGCTCTCGTCGATCCGGTGGATCCGCTGCCCGTCGAAGAACCCCTCCCGCGCCAGGAACACGAACGAGTTGACCGTCTTCGGCGCCCGGTCGTCGAGCAGCTCGATCACGATGTCTCCGCAGGAGGTCTGCAGCGTCGCGACGTAGGTCTGGCTCTTCTCGATGACCTTCGCCGGCGCCGCGAACTGGGGCTTCGGGTCCATCGCGCCCTTCGGGACCTCGCCGCCGCACGCCACCTCCTCGGGTCCCGCGGTCGGCTCGACCGTGCCGATCTGCTCCCCCGGCTCGCCCGTCGGCCCGGTGGGACCGGTGGAGCCCGTCGTGGCGGTCGGCCCGGTCGGACCGGACGCGGTCGGCGGCGTCGCGTCGTCGCCGAACGGCCACAACGCCCACGCGGCGAAGCCGATCCCGAGCACGGCGACGACACCGGCCACCGCGATCGCGGTGTTGCGACGGCGCTGCTGCGCGCGGCGCTCGGCCTGGCGGCGCGCGTGCTGCTTCGCGAGCTGGCGGTTGCGGCTCTTCGACACGGCCGAGGAAGGTTACCGGACGACGGGGGCCCTCACCCCCGCCGTCCGGAGCGTCGCGGCGCCTCGCGCCCCGAGCGGCGGACGGCGTCGCTCAGCAGGTACTCGATCTGGGCGTTGACGCTCCGGAGCTCGTCGGCCGCCCATCGCTCGAGCGCCGCGTAGAGCTCCCGGTTGATCCGCAGCGGGAACGTCTTCCGCTCGCTCACGACACCCCGTCAGTACAGGGACCCGGCGTTCACGATCGGCTGGGCCGCCTGCTCCCCCGTCAGCACGACGAGCAGGTTCGAGATCATCGTGGCCTTGCGCTCCTCGTCGAGCTCGACGATGTGCTCCCGCGCGAGCATCTGCAGGGCCATGTCGACCATCCCGACGGCTCCCTCGACCATCTTCTGGCGGGCGGCGACGATCGCGCTCGCCTGCTGACGGCGGAGCATCGCGCCCGCGATCTCGGGCGCGTACGACAGGTGCGACAGCCGCGTCTCGACGACCTCGACGCCGGCCCGGGCCAAACGCTGCTGGAGCTCTGTCTGGAGCGCCTCGGACACCTCGTCCACGTTGCCCGAGAGCGAGAGCGCCTGCTCCTCGTAGCTGTCGTACGGGTACAGCGTGGCCAGGTGCCGAACGGCGGTCTCGCTCTGCACGGCGACGAACTCCTCGAAGTCGTCGACGTCGAAGATCGCCCGGGCGGTGTCGACGACCCGCCAGACGACCACGGCCGCGATCTCGACCGGGTTCCCGCGATGGTCGTTGACCTTGACCTTCTGGGTGTCGAAGTTCCGGATCCGCAGCGACACCTTCCGCCGCTCGCCGATCGTGAACGGGTTCGCCCAGAACCACCCGTCCGTCCGGACCGTGCCGATGTATCGGCCGAACAGGATCAGGACGCGCGCCTGGTTCGGCTGCACGATGAACAGGCCGAGCGCCACGAACGCGCCCAGACCCACCACCAACAGCCCGCCGATGCCCCCGATCCACGTCCAGACGGTCATCGACCCGTTCGCGACGGCATCCACGATCACCGCGACGAACAGCGCGAGGCCGACCAGGCCGAGAACGATCACGGCGAGGAGCATGAGGAGACCGGGCGCCACGCGCGCGGGCCGCTCCTGGCTGGAGCTCTGCATCTCACTCCCTCCTGACATCAGGAAGATATCAGGATGATATCACTTCTCAGGGGTCGAGCATCTCCAGGACCAGGCCGTCGAGGATGTCGGTCTCGGACACGAGGGCGCGCTCGAAACCGAAACGCCGCATCACGCGGACGAGCACGAGGGCTCCCGCCACGATCACGTCGCCTCGGCCGGGTGCCATCACCGGGAGCGCGGAGCGCTCGGCGTTCGTCATCGCGGCGAGGTCGTCGAGGACCCGTTCGGCCTCGGCGAGCGAGAGCCAGGTGCGGTGGATCCGCTCGGGGTCGTAGAACGGCAGACCGAGCGAGATCGCCTGCAGGGTGGTCGCCGTGCCGGCCACCGCGACGAACGTGCGGGCGTCGTCCGCCGGGACCCGCGCGGTCACGGCGTCGAGCACGATCTCGACCGCGGCCGCCATCGCCTCGAGCTCCGGCGCGATCGGGGGGTCGGTCGTGACGAAGCGCTCGGTCAGGCGGACGCTCCCCGTCTGCGTCGAGATCGCGTGGGCGGGCTCGGCGTCCCCCACGACGAGCTCGGTGGAGCCGCCGCCGATGTCGAGCACCAGGTACGGGGGCTCGGCGCCCTCGACCTCGAGCCGCGCGGTCGCGCCGAGGAACGACAGGGCGGCCTCGTGCTCGCCGCCGATCACCTCGAGAGCCGTGCCCGCGTGCTCGAGCACCGCGCGCTCGTAGTCCTCACGGTTCGAGGCGTCGCGCACCGCGCTCGTCGCGCCGACGCGGATGCGCTCCGCGTGGAGCGCTCGGGCTCGCCGGCAATACGTGGCGAGCTGTTCCACCGTGCGCCGCAACGCGTCCGGCGCGATGCGACCGGTCTCGTCCACCCCTTCCCCGAGCCGCGTGATGATCATGTCGCGCGCGAGCTCGCGGAAGCCGCCGCGCCCGTCGGGCTCGGCGACGAGGAGCCGGATCGAGTTCGTGCCCTGGTCGATCGCGGCCACCCGGCCCTCGCGCTCGTCGTGGATCGGCTCGACCTCGGCCGCGACCCACGCCCCAACGGGGTCGGTGCCGCCCGCGATGTGATTCGCGTAGTGCGCGTGCAGGCACTTCAGGCCGACGCGCGTGCCGCCCACGCCGCCCCATCCGGCGGCCTCGGGCACGGCTCGCGCGCGCTCGGCCGCGTAGACCCGGTGGGCGTCGTCCAGAGCGGCGGCGAACGCATGGTCCGCCTCGAGCCGTTCGTTCAGGCGCGCGATCGCGCCCTGGGACTCGACGCGCGAGATGGCCTTCACCGCGACCGGGCACGTGAGCCAGAACAGCGTCGGGAACGGGTGGCCCTCGGCGTCGACGGGGTGGTTGCGGATCACGAGCGGATGCCCATCGGGGCACCGTGCGACGACGGTGAACGGTGTCGTCGGCTCGCGTCCGAGCTGTCGCCGGACGAGGGTGAGATCGCTGCCCCGGAGCTCGCCCACGGGGGGGCGCTACTTGCGCTTGTGCTCGACGGAGCGCTTGAAGTCGACCTGGCGCTCCTCGCTCTGGCGCATGAACTTCTTGAGCCGGGCCTCGAAATCCGGGTCCGAGCCCCGGCGCTGCCGCTGCGGAGGGGGGTCCTGCAGGGCCTTGATCGAGAGGTCGATCTTGCCGTCCTCCTTGATGGCGATGACCTTCGCCTGGACGACGTCGCTCTCCCGCAGGTGCTCGTGCACGTCCTTCACGTAGTTGCGGTCGATCTCCGAGATGTGGACCAGGCCCACCTTGCCGCCCTCGAGCGTCAGGAACGCTCCGTAGGGCGTGATCCGCGAGACGGTCCCCTCGATGACCGCGCCAACCTCCAGGTCTGCCAGTGCAACCCCTTTCCTTCGCTCACGGGCTCCGCACGCCGCGGAACGACCCCAGGGCGGTCACTATCCCATCGGGTTGTTCGGCCCGTCAATACGCAGGGTGCGGGAGCGGGCCGGACCCGCTGCGGCGCAGCGATCAGCAGTCGCTCGAGGAGGGAACGTCCGGGGTGACGAGGGCGATCTCGCCCGGGCGGACCATGCCGAGGCACTCGCGGGCGAGGCGCTCGAGCTCCGCGGGGTCCTTCAGGTCGGCGATCTGCCTCTGCAACGCGTCGTTCCGCTGCTCGAGGCGCATGGCCTTCGCCTCGAGCTCCGCGATCCGTCCCCGCTGCGCGAAGAACTGCCGGGCGGGCACGAGCGTGAGCAGGGCCAGGATCGCGACCACGACGAGCAGCCCGGCGGCTCGGGCCGTGAGGCGGGGGCGGTCGCGCGGGAGCGTTCGGCTTCCCGCGCTCACCCGCCGGCCCTCCGGATCATGGTGGGGCCGGCGTAACGGGCGGTGTCGCCGAGCTCTTCCTCGATCCGGAGCAGGCGGTTGTACTTGGCGGTGCGCTCGGCGCGGGCGGGCGCGCCGCTCTTGATCTGCCCGACGTTCGTCGCGACGACGAGGTCGGCGATCGTGCTGTCCTCGGTCTCGCCCGAGCGGTGACTGAACATCGAGCCGTACGAGTTCCGGGTCGCGAGGTCGATCGTGTCGAGGGTCTCGGTGAGCGTGCCGATCTGGTTCACCTTGATCAGGATCGCGGTCGCGACGCCCTCGCGCAGACCGCGCTCGAGACGCTCTGGGTTCGTGACGAAGATGTCGTCGCCGACGACCTGAACGCGGTGCCCCAGCTCCGTGGTCAACGCCGCCCACCCATCCCAGTCGTCCTCGGCGAGGGGATCCTCGATCGACACGATGGGGAACGCGTCCACGAGCAGGCGATAGAAGTCGATCATGTCGGCCGAGGAGCGATCCGCCCCCTCGACGCGATACACACCGTCGCGGAAGACCTCGGACGCCGCGGGATCCATCGCGAGCGCGACCTCGTCGCCGGGCTCCAGGCCCACGCTTCCGATCGCGCTCACCATGAGCTCGAGCGCCTGGGCGGCGGTGCCGATCTGCGGCGCGAACCCGCCTTCGTCGCCGACGCCGGTCGCCAGGCCCTGCGCCTTCAGCTCGGACCGGAGCGCGTGGTAGACCTCCGAGCCCCAGCGCACGGCCTCGGAGAACGACGCCGCCCCGACCGGCGCGAGCATGAACTCCTGCAGCTCGAGCTCGTTGTCGGCGTGCGCGCCGCCGTTGATCACGTTCATGCACGGCACCGGCAGCACGTGCGCGTTCGGGCCCCCGATCGCCCGGTACAGCGGGAGATCGAGCGCGTCCGCCGCCGCGTGCGCGACGGCGAGCGAGACACCGAGCAGCGCGTTCGCGCCGAGGTTCGACTTGCCCGGCGTCCCGTCGAGGTCGAGCAGCAGCGCGTCGATCGCGCGCTGGTCGAGCGCCTCCTCCCCCTCGACGGCCGGCGCGATCGTCGAGACGACGTTGTCGATCGCCTTGAGGACGCCCTTGCCGCCGAACCGCTTCGGGTCGCCGTCGCGGAGCTCGAGCGCCTCGTGCTCACCCGTCGAGGCACCGCTCGGCACCGCGGCGCGGCCGAACGAGCCGTCCTCGAGGTACACGTCGACCTCGATCGTGGGGTTGCCGCGGGAGTCCAGGATCTCGCGCGCGTGGACGGCCTCGATCGCAGGCATCGCCGTGATTCTAGTGCCCGACGGGCGAGCGGCCCGGATATCGAGCGTCAGGTCTGGCCCTGGCGGACGAACCCGGACCACCGCGCGAGCTCGTCGAACCCGAGCCGTCCGTACAGCGCGACGGGCCAGTCATCGGCGTCCGCGTTGAGGAAGACGAGATCTGCCCCGGCGGCCCGCGCCTCGGCGACCGCCCAGAGGACGACCGCGGAGCCGAGGCCGCGGTTCCGGAACTCGGGCACGGTGCCGACGTCCTCGACCTGCGCGATGCCATCGCGCGTGTAGAGCTCGCATCGGCTCGCGGCGACGCCGTCGACGTACGCGACGAAGAACCGGGCGCCGACGTCGGCGAGCACGCGCCGATGCTCGGCGAGCTGGTCGATGACCTCCTGGGTCGTCGCGTACGGCTCCGGCCTGAGCGCCTCGCGGACGATCGGGATGTACGTGTCCACGTCGACCTCCTCGACCGGCACGTCGGGCGCTCTCTCGGGCTCGCGACGGTGGATCATCGTGACGAGGCGATCCCACTCGTAGCCCAGGCCCGCGAGACCCGCCGCCATCCGGCGGGCGGACTCCTCGTCCTCGACGAGCACGTTGCGGTGGGTGAGCCCCTCGCCGCCGAGGACCCGGTCGCACTCGGCCGCGAGCTCCGCCGCGCGGACGCCCTCGAGCGAGGTCTCGGCCCACAGGAGGTTGCTGTCCCACCGCAGCGGGAAGCGCTCGTCGAGGAACGCCGTCCCCCACGCGAAGGACTCGCTCCGTTGCGTCGTCCGACGAAGCAGGTCGCGCTCGAACGCGGCGATCGTCGTTCGCGAGTGTTCCACGGCACGGCACGGTAGCAGGCGACTACCCTTCGGCCGATGGATCGGGAGCAGGGTCACGCCGTCGATCGGCGGTGGGCGGCATGGGCAGCGGCGCTCGGCGTCGGGTTCGCGGTGCTCACGGTGCTCGTGGCGCTCGACCCAGGGAACCCGCCGCTGCTCGGCGGGCTCGACCGCTCGTGGCGGGACCTGATGGTCGAGGCGCCCGGATGGGCCGAGACCGCGAGCGAGTGGCTGAAGACGCTCGGCGCAGGGCTTGTCATGGTGCCGCTGCGGCTTGTCGTGGCCGTGTGGCTGCTCGCGCGCCGGCGGTACGAGGCGCTCGGCGTGTGGCTCCTGGCGTGGGCCGTCGCCGACCTGGTCGCGTTCGCGCTGAAGCCGTGGATCGGGCGCGTGCGGCCCGATGGGAGTTCGGCGACCTCGTTCCCCTCGGCCCACGCGAAGACGGCGGCGCAGGTCGCCGTCGGGCTGGCGCTCCTGGTGACGGCGTCCGTCCAGCGGCGAGCACTCGCGTGGGCGCTCGCGGGCGCGTGGATCGTGGCGATGGCGGTCTCGAGGACCGTGCTCGACGAGCACTGGCTCTCGGACGTGATCGCCGGCTCGATGCTCGGCGCGGCGTGCGCGCTCGGATCCGCGTGGTTCGTGGCGGTCGTCGTGGGCCGCGGGTCTCGAGGGGGCTAGCGGGCCTCGCGGAAGAGGGCTCGGAGCTCGGCCTCGGGGGCAGCGTCCACGTCGAGGCCGCGTTCGCGCGCGAGCTCCGTGAAGCGTTCGTACCGCTCGGTGAACGACCGGGTGGTGCGGCGGAGCGCGCTCTCGGCGTCCACGCCGAGGGCACGAGCGACGGCGACCGTCGCGAACAGGACGTCGCCGATCTCCTGCTCGGCGTTGTCGGCGTCGGTGGGCGACTCGAGCTCGCCGACCTCCTCGCGAAGCGCGCCGAGCGCGCCCTCGACCGAGCGCCACGCGAAGCCGCGGCCCGCAGCGCGTCTCTGCACCTTCGCGGCCCGGGCGAGCGCCGGCAGCGTGGCGGGGATGTCGTCCTCGAGCGGCCGCTCCTCTCCCTTCTCCTCCGTCTTGATGCGCTCCCAGTTCAGGAGGACCTCGTCGGCGCCCGAGACCTCGACCTCCCCGAACACGTGGGGGTGGCGGCGGATCAGCTTGCGGACGATGCCCTCGGCGACGTCGTCGACGTCCCAGGCGTGGTCGTCGCCAGCGATCTGCGCGTGGAACGCCACCTGCAGCAGGACGTCGCCGAGCTCCTCGCGCAGCGATTCCCGGTCGTCGGCGTCGATCGCGTCGAGGACCTCGTGCGTCTCCTCGAGCAGGTGCCTGGCGAGCGAGGCGTGCGTCTGCTCGTGGTCCCACGGGCACCCGCCCGGGCCGCGCAGTCGCGCCATCACCCGGACGAGGTCGAGCAGCCGCTCGCCGCCCTGCGAGGACGGGACCGGTCCTCCGGGGACGTGGGCGAGCGGGTCGGACGACTCGGTCACGGTGTAGCGGTGTCCGACGGCGCCGAGGTCGGCTCGAAACCGCCGCCGGTGTCCGTGCTGCGGACCGGCACGACCTCGCCGGTCGCGCGGTCGAGCTCGCCGTAGCGGGGGTTCACGCGGATCTCGGCCGTGCGCAGCCGCTCCTGCATCCACGCCTGGAAGCTCTCGGAGGCGGCCTGCGCCACGATCTGCTCGCTGACCTGCCTGAGTGGGGCCACCTCGCGCGAGATCAGCTCGATCACGTGCCATCCGAACTGGGTCTGCACCGGCTCGGAGATCTGGCCGGGCTGGAGCTCGAGCGCCGTCGCCACGAACGTCGGGTCGTACTGCTGGACGAACGCGGCCTCGACCGTCGGGCCGAGGCTCCCGCCGTTCGCGGCGGACGCGGTGTCCTGCGAGCGCTCGCTGGCGAGGTCCGCGAAGCTCTTCGGCGTCGCCTGGCGGGCGACGTCCTCGGCCTCCGCCCGCGTCTCGACGAGGATGTGCGCGACCTCGACCGTCGTGTACTGGGAGCGGTTCTGCTCGTACAGCTCCTGCACGCGCTCGTCCGTCACCTCGTCCTCTCCGACGGCGGTCTGCACGCTGTTGAACAGGAGGAGGCGGCTGGCGAACGCCTCGAATCCCGCCCGCGTCAGGTCGCGCTCGGCGAGCTGCGCGTCGAGTGCCTCGGCGCCGCCGACGGATCCCTCGATCTGGCCCATCGCGTCCGCCAGCAGGTCGGGGTCCGTGACCAGATCGCGCTCGTCGGCGTACCCCTTCACGAGCTCCTCCTGGATCAGGTTCGTGAGGGTGAGCCGGGCGCACGCGGCGTTCTGCGTCTCGTCCTCGGCGGGCTGCCCGCAGGTCGAACCCGAGAGCGAGGTCAGGAAGTCGAACAGCTCCTGGTCCGCGGCGAGCTGCTGGTTCGTGATCTCGGCACCATCGATCTCGGCGGCGGGCGACTCAGCGCCGTCGCACGCGGCGAGCGGTAGCAGGGCGACGAGCATGAGGACGAGCGCGCGGGGGCGCAGGGAGGGGAGGGTCACGCCCGCGATGCTAGCAAGGATGCGGGATCGCCACCGGTCGCCAAGACGAGCGCGCGCTCGACCCAGCCCGGCAGCTCGGCCGCGGGGACCCGGTCGGGCAGCAGGTTCAGCGTCGAGGTCGTGCGGTGGTACGCCGCCCCCGGCGCCCGCGTCCCGAGGTCGACCTCGAGCGATCCGGGCAGGGTCACCGGCTTGATCCGCACCTGCGCCTTGTACGTCGAGACCTCCTCCACACCGAGGCGACGGCACGTCACGCGGAGCGAGGCGACGGCGAACAACGTCTCGACCTCGGGCGGCAGCTGGCCGTAGCGGTCCACGGTCTCCTCGCGCACGCGCTCGAGGATCCCGTGGTCGGCCGCCGTCGCGATGCGCCGGTACAGGTCCAGGCGCAGCGCCTCCTGCCCGACCCACCCCGGCGGGATGAACGCGCGCACCGGCAGGTCGACGCGCAGGTCCTTCTCCTCGGGGACCTCCTCGCCCTGCATCTCGGCCACCGATTCCTGGAGCAGGCGACAGTACGTGTCGAACCCCACCGCCGCGATATGGCCGTGCTGCTCGGCGCCGAGCAGGTTGCCGGCGCCGCGGATCTCGAGGTCGCGCAGCGCGATCTGGAACCCGCTGCCGAGCGACTGGTGCTTGCTGATCGTCGCGAGACGCTCGTGCGCCTCCTCGGTCAGCTCGCGCTGCGGCGGGAAGAAGAAGTACGCGAACGCCCGCTCGCTCGAGCGCCCCACGCGCCCGCGCAGCTGGTACATCTGTGACAGCCCGAGCAGGTGGGCGGTGTCGACGATCAACGTGTTCGCGTTCGGCACGTCCAGGCCGGACTCGATGATCACCGTACTGACGAGGATGTCGGCGTCGCGGTCCCAGAACCGCACCATCTGGCGCTCGAGCTGCTCCTCGTCCATCTGCCCGTGGGCGACGACGATCCGCGCCTCGGGGACCTGCTCCTTCAGCCATGCGACCTGTCGGTCGATCGTCGCGACACGGTTGTGGACCCAGAACACCTGGCCCTCGCGCAGCAGCTCGCGCCGGACGGCGCCGAGCGCCAGACCCTCCTCGTACTGCCCGACATACGTCAGCACCGGCTGCCGGTCCTCGGGTGGGGTGTCCACCGTGGACATGTCGCGGATCCCGGTGAGCGCCATCTCGAGCGTCCGAGGGATCGGTGTCGCGGTCATCGTCAGCACGTCGACGTGCGTGCGGAGCCTCTTCAGCCGCTCCTTGTGCGCGACGCCGAAACGCTGCTCCTCGTCCACGACGACGAGTCCGAGGTCCTTGAACCGGACGTCGCGGCTCAGCAGGCGGTGCGTGCCGATCAGCACGTCGACGGCGCCCTTCTCGACGTCCTCGAGGATCCGCTGCTGCTCGGTGCGCGGGACGAAGCGAGAGAGCATGGCGACCTTCACCGGGAACGGCGAGTAGCGCTCGCCGAACGTGATGAAGTGCTGCTCGGCCAGCAGCGTCGTGGGGACGAGCACCGCGACCTGCTTGCCCTCCATCACCGCCTTGAACGCCGCGCGCACCGCGATCTCGGTCTTGCCGAACCCGACGTCGCCGCAGATCAGCCGGTCCATCGGGCGCGGCATCGCCATGTCGGCCTTCACCTCCTCGATCGCCGTGATCTGGTCGCCGGTCTCCTCGTGCGGGAAGGCGTCCTCGAGCTCCATCTGCCACGGCGTGTCGGGTCCGAACGCGTGGCCCTGCACGGACAACCGGACCGAGTACAGGCGTACGAGCTCGCCGGCCATGTCCTTCACCGCGCGCTTCACGCGGCTCGTGGCGCGGGCCCAGTCGTTCGTGCCCAGCCGTGACATCCGCGGCTGGTCGCCCCCGAGGTACTTCGCGAGCATGCCGACCTGGTCCGTCGGCACCGAGAGCCGGTCGCCCTGCGCGTACTCGACCACCATGTAGTCGCGCTCGGCGCCGGCGATCGCGCGGCGCCGGATCCCGACGTACCGGCCGACACCGTGCACGCGATGGACGGCGTAGTCGCCCGGCTCGAGCTCGTCGGCGATCGCGTCGGTCCGCCGCCGGGTGAGCCGGGGCGCGGTGCGCGTGTGCCGGCGCGAGCCGAACAGGTCCTCCTCGGTCGCGACGGCGAGCCTGCCGGCGTCGAACACGAACCCGTTCGCGAGCGAGGTCTCGACCGTCTCGGCGATCGCCGACAGTCGATCGCCGACCGTCTCCTTCACGCGCTCGAGCGACCCGTGCCCGCGCGCCGAGAGCACCACGCGGTACCCGCGGTCCGCGAGCTCGGCCAGGCGCTTCGAGATCTCGGGTGCGTTGCCCTGCGCCGTCCCCCACTGCCGCAGGCCAAGGTCCACGCCCTCGGTGAACTCGGTGAGGTGGAGCCGGACCCGCCCGGCGAGCGCCTCCTCGAGCGGCAGCACCGCCGGTGGGCCCGGCCATCCGCTCGCCTCCGCGAGCGCCTCTGCCTCGCGGTGCGCCTGTGCCGCGCGGTCGAACGACCGGCGCGCCTGCGTGACGATCGCCCAGCCGCCGCCCGGAAGGATCTCGGCAGGCAGCGGGAGGTGGTCGAACACGAGCGGCGCGAGCGCCTCCATCCCCTCGAAGTGGAGCCCGTCGGCCAGGCGCTGGAGGCCGTCGCGGAACCGGTCGAGGTATCGGGGCGCCGCGGCCTCGGCGCGCGCCTTCACGTCGTCGTCGGCGATGAGCTCTCGGACGGCGGGGACGAGCGCGCGCGCCACCCGCCGTGTCGAGAGCTGCGACGAGGGCACGAACTCGCGGAGCGACTCGATCCGATCACCTCAGTACTCCAGGCGGACCGGCCGGCGCGCGGTGCCCGGGAAGACGTCGACGACGCCGCCGCGGACCGCGAACTCGCCCCGGTGCTCGACGACGTCGGCGCGCACGTATCCGAGCTCGACCAGTCGGTCGGCCAGCGCGTCCGGCGCGAGCTCGCGCCCGGCAACCAGGTCGACCGGCGTCGCCCGCCCGAGCGTCGGCACGAGCCCCTGCATCGCCGCGAGCGCCGGCGCGACGAGGACGAACGGCCCCGTCGCCGCGCGCGCCCGACGCACGGCGTCCGCCCGACGCGCCGAGATCTCGGGCGCGGGGCTCATCCCCTCGTACGGGAGGGCCTCCCAGGCGGGGAGCAGCGCGACGCCGGCCGCACCCAGGTACGCCTCGACCCCGGACGCCAGGGCCTCGGACTCGCGCGGGCCGGGCGTCACCGCGAGGATCGGCGCGTCGAGCCCGCGGGCGAGCGCGGCGACGAGGAAGTCCTCGCCGGCCTCGGCCCTCGCGAGGATCGGGCGGGCGCGCTCGAGCAGGAGCCGCTCGAACGGCTCCGAACCGATCAGCGCGTCGAGCGCCCGCTCCAGGCTCACGGCACCTCCCTCGGTCCATCCCGGCACAGCACGAAGAGGCCTCGTCGCGCGCGACGGGCCTGTCGAGGCAGTGTACCGGCCCTGCGCCGATGGCCCGTTCGGACCTGTCGACCGGTACCCGCCGGGAGCATCCTGACGGGCGACGGGCGATCCGCCGCGCGTCCATGCGACATGCGCCACCGAGGGAAGGGGACGAACAGATGATCGAGGACGAGGCCGCGACGGAGACCACGCCGGGCGTCGCCGCCTGGGAGACGATCGGCGCGCACCTCGCCGAGCGCGAGGGCGAACGGCGCGACGTCATGCGCCGCATGAGGTTCGACACGATCGCGGTGCACGGCGTCTACGACACGCAGGCCGCCCTCGCGAACCAGGGCAGCATCATCGAGCCGCTCTTCCTGACCCCCGCCCAGCACTTCGCCGAGTCCGACCAGATGGAGACCGCACTCGCGTACCGGATGCCGGCGTGGACGTACACGCGCATCGCGAACCCGACGGTCCACTACCTGGAGGAGACGCTCGCGCTGCTCGAGACCTACGGCTCGGACGTGCGCGCCAGCGCGTGCGGGACGGCCTCGGGCATGGCCGCGGTGTTCATGGCGACCGAGCCATTCCTGCCCGTCGACGCCTCTCTGCCGCCGCCGAACATCGTCGCGAGCGCGAGGTGCTACGGCGGCACGTTCATGCTGTTCTCCGAGCGCTACGGGCGCGAGCGCGGGATCGAGATCCGCTGGGTGTGCGAGCCCCTCGACCTGGAGGAGTGGGCCTCGAACATCGACGAGGGCACCCGGTTCGTGTACGGCGAGATGCCCTCGAACCCGACGCTCGCGGTGTTCGACATCCCCGCCGTCGCTGCGTTGGCGCATGATGCCGGTATCCCGTTCATCGTCGACCCGACGGTCGCGACACCGGCGCTCCTGAGGCCGCTGACGATGGGCGCCGACATCGTCGTGCAGTCGCTCAGCAAGAGCCTGTCGGGCGGCGGGCTCGCGATCGGCGGCGCGCTCATCGCGCGTCACGACATCCCGAGCCGCATCGGACCCGAGGAGATGCTCCACGACTTCGCGACGCACGTGAAGCTGCTGCCGTTCCGTGACCACGGTCCGGCGATGTCCCCGTTCAACGCGCTCGTGACGCTCTCCGACGTCCGAACGGTCCGCTCGCGGATCGACGCCTGGAGCCGTGGCGCGATGACCGTCGCCGAGTTCCTGGCCGAGCACCCCAAGGTCGAGTGCGTGCAGTACCCGGGGCTCGCATCGTTCCCGGGGCACGACATCGCGCGTCGAGACATGTGGCTCGTCGACGGCGACGAGCACGGAACGCCGGTGAACCGCTACGGCCCGCTCCTGGCCTTCGACGTGCGAGGCGGTCCCCGGGCGGCGCGCCGCGTCTTCGACGGCCTCCGCCTGGTGTGGCGGGCCACGGGCCGGGGGGGGGTCA
>Ga0105094_10000108_pt1 | contig 34298 bp, 36 predicted proteins | sample PPLLak1March2015_2_FD_87023 | JGI IMG/M metagenome (GOLD analysis project Ga0105094, IMG submission 87023) | Freshwater sediment microbial communities from Prairie Pothole Lake near Jamestown, North Dakota, USA - PPLs Lake P8 Core (3) Depth... | ecosystem: Environmental > Aquatic > Freshwater >...
GGGCTACTGGGGCCACGTCAACCCCATCGGCATCCGTTCCTGCTACGACGAAGGCAAGCGCTGCGCCGAGACCCTGTTCTTCGACTACCATCGCCAGCACAAGCTCGAAATCAAGGTCGCGCGCATCTTCAATACCTACGGCCCGCGCATGCACCCCAACGACGGCCGCGTCGTCTCCAACTTCATCGTCCAGGCGCTGCAGAACCAGCCCATCACCGTGTACGGCAACGGCAGCCAGTCCCGCTCGTTCTGCTACGTGGACAACATGATCGACGGCTTCATCCGCCTGATGGAATCGCCCGCCGGCTTCACCGGCCCGGTCAACCTCGGCAATCCCAACGAATTCACCATCCGCCAGCTGGCCGAAAAAGTCATCGCCATGACCGGCTCCAGGTCCGAAATCATCGAGAAGCCCCTGCCCAGCGACGACCCCAACCAGCGCCAGCCCGACATCACCCTGGCTCGCAGCAAGCTGGGCTGGGAACCCGAGGTCCAGCTCGAACAGGGGCTGGTGCAGACCATCGCGTACTTCCAGCAGCTCTTGGCAGAACAGTGACCACAAACGCCGTCACTGCGAGCGAAGCGCGGCGGTCCAGTCAAACCATGCGCTGCAAAATCTCTGGATCGCCACGCGCCTGCTACGCTCGCGACGACAGGCCGCACCGCCCCCACGAACGGGGTAGGCTGGGAGGGGGCAGCGCCCTCGCCGTCTTCAACCAGCCCAGTTCAGCATCCTTGCGTTTCTGGTATTCAGTCTCCGTCATTGCATGGATTGTCTGAATGCTGGTTTGGTCCTTGACGCCATTCCCATTGCCACAATCAGACCAGATTAACTGACCAGATATGGTGAAGCCGATGCCGCATAAACAATGGCGCCTGCAGGATGCCAAGACGCAGTTGAGCCAAGTGGTGGAAGCCGCCCTGCAAGGCGAGCCCCAGCATATCACCCGCCGTGGCAAGCGGGCGGTGGTGGTGCTGTCTGAAGATGCATTCGACGCCTTCAAGCGCAATGCGCAGCTTGCCGCACCCGGTTTCGTCGCTCACCTTCTGGACATGCCCAAGGGGGGGAGGAAGATATTGAACGTTTGCCGGTCAAGCTGCGCGAAGTCGATCTCGAATGATCCTGCTGGACACGGTAGTCCTTTCCGAGCTGCGCAAGCCCCAGCCTTCAGAGGCAGTTGTCCAATGGCTTTCCCGCCAGCGCGACAGCGAACTTTTTCTCAGCGTGGTCAGCCTGGGCGAGATTGAGCGCAGCATAGAAAAAAGCGGGTATCCGATCCAGATTTCGCCCGGTCGCGGGAGCGCTGGCTCGATGACTTGCTCAAACTTTATGGCGATCAAATCGTGCCTGTTACCCCCGTGGTTGCCCGGCACTGGGGAATACTGTCGGCCCGCCTGGGGCATGACGGCGCCGACCTGCTGACTGCCGCCACAGCGATCACCCATGGCCTGCAGGTGGCGACAAGAAACACGCGGCACTTTGCGCCCACGGGGGTAAAGCTTGTGAACCCGTTTGACGGTGATTAATTTCCCGCTTGTGGCTTCCGGCTTGCCGCCCAGTCCTCAGTCTTCGGCTTCCCCCTGCCGTCACTGCGAGCAACGCGCGGCAGCCCAGTTTAAGCAAGGCAATGCAAATCCTGGATTGCTTCACTGCGTTCGCAATGACAAGCCACCGCGCATCCAGGGTGCTGAAGATGGCATCCGATCGGCCCGGAGGCGCCGCGATGAAAACCTCGCAATACATATAGGATATGTATAATTAGCCCATTGCGATCGAATTCGACCCTCGAAAAGCCGCGTTCAACCTGAAGAAGCATGGCGTTTCATTTGCCGAAGTGGATTCCGTTTTTTACGACCCGCTTGCGCTGACGCTCGAAGATGACGAGGCCCAAAATGAGGCTCGCTCTATAACGGTTGGCCTGGGAAGCATTGGGACGGCTGTTGACCGTCGTATGGGCTGAGCGGGAGGGTGTCATCCGCCTGATCTCTGCCGGTGTTTCAACTTCGCACGAACAGAGGGCATATGAAAGCTGAATATGATTTCACGAAAGCAAAGCGTGGCGCCGTAATAGAGTCCAAAGGCAAAACCCGCATCACCATCTATCTGGATGACGACATTTTGGAGGCATTTCGGGCCAAGGCTGAGTCGCAAGGAGTGGGTTACCAAACCCTGATCAATGCCGCGCTCAGGCAGGCGATGATGCCCGAAAATGCGCCTGTTACCCTGGATGCCCTGCGCCAGATCCTGCGCGAGGAATTGCATGCTGCTTAAGGAACACTTATATGGACAAGTCCTTCGACAAGGCTCTCCTGAGCGTAGACGAAGGGCACACCACGATGGTTCGACAGGCTCACCATGAGCGGAATCAGGAGATTTGCCGTTCGTCCTGAGCTTGTCGAAGGACTTGTCCAGTGTTTCCTTAACGCAGGAGGCATCCTGCAAGCCCCCCCCTGCAGGAGCGGCGCCTTTATGCCCTTCAGGGTGCCCATCGCGATTGCCGTTCCCGTTCGCTGACTAACCCATGTGCGGCATCGCCGGAATCCTCGCCTACCATTACGCGGCCACGCCGGTCGACCGGGACGAACTGCGCGCCATCCGCGACCATATGGCGGCGCGCGGGCCAGACGGCAAGGGCGAGTGGTTCTCCGACGACCAGAGCGTGGCGCTCGGCCACCGCCGGCTGTCGATCATCGACCTCTCCGACCGCGCCGCGCAGCCCATGGCCAGCGCCGACGGCCAACTCGTCATCAGCTTCAACGGCGAGATCTACAACTACCGCGAACTCAAGAAAGACCTGCAAGCGCGTGGCCGCGTCTTCCGCACCGAGTCCGACACCGAAGTCCTGCTGCACCTCTACGCCGAAAAGGGCGAAGCTATGCTGCACGATCTGCGCGGCATGTTTGCCTTCGCCCTGTGGGATGCGCGCAGGCAGGCCATGCTGCTGGCGCGCGACCCCTACGGCATCAAACCGCTGTACTACGCCGACGACGGCAACACCTGCCGTGTCGCCTCGCAGGTCAAGGCCTTGCTGGCGGGCGGGCAAATCGACACCGCCCCCGAGCCCGCCGGCCACGCCGGCTTCTTCCTGTGGGGCAGCGTGCCCGCGCCGTGGACGCTGTACCGCGGCATCCGCAATCTTGCCGGAGGGCATTACCTGTGGGTCACTGAAAAAGGCGCAGGGGAACCGGTCCCTTACTGCCTGATCGCGGACATCCTCGCCGAGTCCGCGGCCAACCCGGCTCGCGGCAGCAAGGCCGAGGCGCTGGAAGTCATCGGCGCCACGTTACGCGACAGCATCCGGGCTCACCTGGTGGCCGACGTGCCGGTGGCCATGTTCCTGTCCGCCGGGCTCGACTCCGCAATGATCACCGCGATGGCGACTTCTGCTCTGGTTGAAGCGACCGGCGAGCGCCCCCACACCCTGACCCTGGCCTTTGCCGAATACGCCGGCACCGAAAACGACGAGGCGCCCATGGCCGAAAAGCTTGCAGCGAAGCTGGGCACGCGCCATGCCACCCTCATGGTGCGCAGGGAAGACTTCGAGGAGGACCGCGAGAAACTGCTGGCCGCCATGGACCAGCCCTCCCTCGACGGCGTCAACAGCTGGTTCGTCGCGCGCGCCGCTGCCTCGCAGGGCATCAAGGTCGCGCTGTCCGGCGTGGGCGGCGACGAGCTGTTCGCCTCCTACCCCAGCTTTGCCGAACTGCCGCGCATGACCCGGCTGGCACGGCCGTTCTCGCGCATCCCCGGTTTGGGCCAGGGCCTGCGCAAACTCTCCGCACCCTGGATCGCGCGTCACACCTCCCCCAAATACGCCGGCGTGCTGGAATACGGCGGCAGCCTGGGCGGCGCCTACCTGCTGCGCCGCGGTCTCTACATGCCGTGGGAGCTGCCCCAGGTGATGGACCCCGACATGGCCCGCCAAGGCTGGGAAGACCTGCAAACCCTCGATCAACTCAACCAAACAGTTCAAGGTTCACCGCACACAGTTCACTCCAATCACCGTTCACCGTTCACTGCTCACCGTTCACGGTTGCAAGTCTCCGCCCTGGAAATGTCCTGGTACATGCGCCACCAGCTCCTGCGCGACACCGACTGGGCCAGCATGGCCCACTCGCTGGAAGTGCGCGTTCCATTCCTGGACATCCCGCTGCTGCAGACGATCGCACCCTGGCTGGCGGCGCATCCCGGCATCAGCAAACCGGAAATCGCCGCCGCGATTACGCCGCAGATTCCGGCAGCGCTGTTGAGCAAGCCAAAAACCGGCTTCTCCATCCCCGTGCGCGACTGGTTGATGACAGACCAGCCCCTGCAACAGGAGCGCGGCCTGCGCGGCTGGGCGCGGTTCATTTTCAAAAAGCAATTCGTTGAATAGCGACAAAGACAACCTTTATCTATGTCATTACTAAACACCTACCGCTTCATCGCCAATCACCCCCTTACCCGGGGTCGCAAGATCGACGCCATCGGCCGTTGGCTACGCTGGCAAATCGGCAGCCGGGTACTAGGCGGGCCTGTTGCCGTGCCCTTTGTCGGAAAAGCCAGGCTGCTGGTCAAGCCCGGCATGACTGGCGCAACTGGCAACATTTATTGCGGTTTGCACGAATTCGAGGACATGGGTTTTGTGCTCCATTTCCTTCGACCCGGCGATCTGTTCGTCGATGTAGGCGCCAACATCGGCTCGTACACAGTACTTGCCTGTGCAACGGGCGCCAACGCGATCAGCTTTGAGCCCGTGCCGGCGACTTTCGATGCTCTTCTCGACAACATCCATCTCAACCGCCTTGAAACACGGGTGGAACCCAGAAACCAGGCTGTTGGAAGGACTCACGGCGAACTTGAAATGATCGCCGACCAGGACACCACCAATCAGGCGCTCCCAAGCGGCGACCACTACACAGGCAAAACCATACGGGTGCCGTTGCACACCCTGGACGGTACCCTGCAGGGCAGAATGCCCAAACTCATCAAAATTGATGTTGAGGGATTCGAAACCGAAGTACTGGCTGGTGCGGAAGCAACTCTCGCCAATCCCAACCTGCGTGCGGTCATCATGGAGTTGAATGGCAGCGGCGCGCGCTATGGCTTTGATGAACACAGCTTGCACCAGAAAATGCAATCGATTGGCTTCAGGTCTTGTCGCTACGATCCCATTACGCGAAGCGTCACTGACTTGAATGGGCAGAAATCAGCCTCGGGCAACACACTCTATCTTCGGAACCCGGAAGCCGCACGAACTGAAGTCAGCCAGTCGCCCACTTACCGGATTCTTGGAACCGAACTGTAGCCATGGGCCTCCGCATACTTCTACTGACAACCGATGCATACGGCGGGCATGGCGGTATCGCCTATTACAACCGCTGCCTGGCCGAAGCCCTTGCAGAAACGCCGGAAGTGGAAGAAGTGGTCGTGCTTGCGCGCGTTCTGCGCTTTGACCCCGAAGGGATACCGACAAAAATTCGTTTTGTTGCGGAAGCTGTGGGCAGCAAATTCCACTACCTGCGGGCAGTACTGGCATTGGCACCCGAGCGCTTTGACCTGGTAATTTGCGGCCACATCAACTTGCTGCCGTTAGCGGTATCCTTCGCCAAGATCAAACGTCTGCCTCTGGTGCTGCAAATACACGGCATCGATGTATGGGAACCCGCTTCCAGTTTGGGTCGACTGTTGTTGAATCGGGTGGATGCCGTATGGTCGGTAAGTGCAGTCACCCGCAACCGGATGAACACGTGGGCAAACCTCGCGTTATCCAAATTCACCATCATTCCCAACACGATCCACCTGGAACGGTACGGCCTCGCCCCCAAACGGGCCGATCTGGTAAAACGATATGGCCTTGAAGGTCGCAAAGTCATCGTGACCCTCGCAAGGCTGGCAGGCTTTGAACGCTACAAGGGGATAGACGAAATTCTCGATACAGTGCCAGCGCTCTTGCAGCTTGAACCCAACCTGATTTATATGGTGCTGGGTGATGGTGATGATCAACCACGCCTGGAAGCCAAGGCCCAAACCTTGGGTGTTGCCGACAAAGTTATCTTTGCAGGATTCATCAGCGAAACCGACAAGGCTGACTACCTGCGCCTCGCTGATGTGTTTGCACTGCCCGGACGCGGGGAAGGTTTCGGCATTGTCTATCTGGAAGCGATGGCCTGCGGCATCCCCGTTGTCGGCAGCACGCTGGATGGGAGCCGTGAGGCGCTACGTAACGGCATGCTTGGGGAATTGGTTGACCCGGCCAACCCGGAATCCATAAAGCAGGGCATCCTGGCCGCGCTGGGAAAGCCTAAATTCATACCGGATGGACTGTCCCATTTTCTATGGCCAGCATTTGTCGAAAGGGTCGCGACAGCGGTGCACAAACTTTCGAAGTAATGAGTATTGCAAGACAGCGCCACTTGCCACCTAAATACATTCCACGCCCGCAGAAATGAATCCTCAGCATGAACGCCGAACAGTAGGAAAGCCACTTCACCCACCAGCACCTCAATGCCTTCTAGTGCCCAAGGACTGGCGCATGGTTTTCCTGGGTCGATCTAATGGATAGGAAACCACCCTTCCGTGAACGAGTTTTTTTGGAGATTGGTAAGCTTTGCAGAAGCTTACCGGGGTTTCGCGGGAGGACACGTCTATTTCTCCTGCTCTACAGTGCATTGGGGTTGCAGCACCGCCACGTAAAGATACAAGCAACTCTAAACGATCCTATCGGTTTCGTTGCAGAACTTGATCTTCATAGCTGGCTTCAGCGGATTGCCTTTCTTACTGGAGGATACGAGAGCGACACTGTGCGTTTTTTACAGCGACTGCATGAAAGCAGAGGTGGCCAAGGTTACTTACTGGATATTGGCGCCAACATAGGTTTGATATCCATCCCGTTTACTTTGACATCAATTAAGAATGAATGCGACGGTGGGAATGCCAGAGTGGCTGCTATTGCAATTGAAGCGGTACCCGATAATTGCCAGGCACTAAGAACCAACGTTGCTCTTAATGAATTGGCGCAACATGTACTGATCCACCAAGCCGCGTTAGGTGAATCTGCCAAAACCATCAAGATACAAGTGGAAGGAAATCTTGAGGCCGGACAGGGCACTGGAACTGCCAACATACTGCCGGATGAGTCCACATATCAATGCACCAAACAGACTCTCGAGCTTCGAAAGTTGGATGGCCTTGGATTGCCCGCAGGTTGTTCGGTCATAAAAATCGATACCGACGGCTATGACTTGAAGGTATTGCAGGGGGGCGTAGAATTCCTGAAGTCAGAACGCCCGGTGATCTTTGGCGAGTTTTCAGCGCATTGTCTGGCTTGGCACGGTCAAACTTTAGCTGATGTTAAGGTGTTCGCAGCAGACAATGGATATTGCGTGTGGGAGAAACTGCCCGGCACATTGAAATTCACAACAACGCTCAATCTTCAGGCATTTGTACAGGATTTGTTGCTCGTACCTGAAGAACTTGTCCAACAATATGTTTGGTGTATCGAACCAACATGTGTACCAAAATGAGCGCCAATAACCTCCAGCAGCAATATTTCAGTCACCAGCACCTCACCGTCATCGAGCCGGCCAGGGGCTGGCGCATGCTGGACTGGCGCGAACTGTGGGCCTACCGTGAACTGCTGTGGGTGCTGACCACGCGCGACATCAAGGTGCGTTACAAGCAGACCGTGCTGGGCGCAGGCTGGGCCATCCTGCGGCCCTTCATCACCATGGTGATTTTCAGCGTGGTGTTCGGCCAGTTGGCCAGGATGCCGTCCGATGGCCTCCCCTATCCAGTGTTCGTCTATGCAGCCCTGCTGCCGTGGACCTTCTTCTCGACAGCCATCGCTACTTCAGGACAATCCCTGGTCGGCTCTGCTCACCTGGTCAGCAAGGTGTACTTCCCACGCCTCATCATCCCGCTTTCCTCGGTGGGCGCCGGGCTGGTCGACCTGCTCATCTCAACCGGCGTCCTGCTGCTGATGATGCTGTATTACGGCGTGGGCTGGTCGTGGAACCTGCTGGCCGCGCCACTGCTCCTGCTGTTTGCGATCTTCGCCGCATTGGGCGTGGGCACGCTGCTGTCCGCCCTGACCGTGGCCTACCGCGACTTCACCCACCTCACCCCCTTCATGGTGCAGATCTGGATGTTCATCACACCGGTCATCTTCCCGGTCAGCCTGGTGCCCGACCGCTGGCAGTGGGTGCTCTACCTCAACCCCATGACCGGCCTAGTCGAAGGCTTCCGTTCCGCCTTCCTCGGCAGGCCGTTCGACCTGGCCGGGCTCGGCATCTCCTTCGCCATCGCCATCGCCGTCTTTCTGGTAGGCGTCGCCTATTTCGAAAAAGTCGAGCGGCGCTTTGCAGACATCATCTAGACACGGTTGGGTCAGCGCGCTGGCGCGTCAGGCGCTTTTCTTTTGAGTCAAGAAAATAACCTACTTGCCAAAATAACCAATCTGGTTAACAATGAAATGGAAAAATGAACCGCCTATTACAAGCTGCCCCTCGTCAAGGCAATGGTTGAAGCCGGCAAGCTCAGAACGACCTGGTCGGCACGGGAAGGGGCGGCGGCTCTGGGATTTGATTTTGACGGCATGCTTGCCGTGGTGATGGCGCTGGCTTCCGATGATTTCTACAAAAGCATGACAACCCATGCGGATCATCGTGTATGGCAAGACGTGTACCACCCCAGGAGGACGGCCGGCGAGGTTTATCTGAAATTGACCGTGGCCGATGATGTGCTGATTGTTTCATTCAAGGACTTATAGCCATGAAATGTCCAAGTTGCGGCGCGGCAAATCTGGTGCATGACACCCGGGACTTGCCCTACACCTACAAAGGCGAAACCACCGTGCTGCCGCAGGTGGCCGGCGATTTCTGCACGGCCTGCAACGAATCCATTCTGGATGCGGCGGAATCCAGGCGCACCATGAACCTGATGCTGGCATTCAACAAGCAGGTTAATGCTTCGATCGTCGATCCCGAATTCATCGCCAAGGTACGCAAAAAGCTGGACCTGGATCAGCGCGAGGCGGCAGAAATTTTTGGGGGGGGCGTCAATGCTTTTTCACGCTATGAAAACGGCAAGACAAAACCGCCGCTGGCACTGGTCAAACTGCTGAAAGTGCTGGACCGCCATCCGGACTTGCTGGACGAGATCAAGGCCGCATGAGCGTGAATGGCATGCCGTCGTCGAATCGGACCAGGATTGCAAAAGGCGCTTCCTGTTCACCGCACACTGCTCACCGTTTACCCTGCGCATGACCCAACCCGCAATCAAAGTCGAAGGCCTCTACAAGGAATACGTCGTCGGCCACGCAAACCAGCGGCACGACACCTTCTACGAACTGCTCACCAGCACCCTCAAGGCCCCGCTCAAACGGCTGCGCAGCCTGGGGGGCGAAGCGGAAGAGAAGGAGCGATTCTGGGCGCTGCAGGACGTCAACTTCGAAGTCCAGCCCGGCGAAGTCGTCGGCATCATCGGCCGCAACGGCGCCGGCAAAAGCACATTGTTAAAAATCTTGAGCCGCATCACCGCCCCCACCAAAGGTCGTGTCGAAGTGCGTGGGCGGCTTGCCAGCCTGCTGGAAGTCGGCACCGGCTTCCATCCTGAGTTGAGCGGGCGCGAGAACATCTATCTCAACGCCACCATCCTCGGGATGGGGCAAAAGGAAATCAATCGGAAATTTGACGAGATTGTCGAGTTTTCCGGGGTCGAGAAATTTCTCGATACCCCTGTCAAGCGATACTCCAGTGGAATGTATGTGCGCCTGGCCTTTTCAGTGGCCGCGCATGTGGAAGCCGACATCCTGCTGGTTGATGAGGTGCTTGCTGTGGGCGATGCGGATTTCCAGAAACGCTGCCTGGGCATGATGGGAGACGTAGCGCGTGGCGGGAGAACAGTCTTGTTTGTCAGCCATAACCTGACAGCATTGCGCAACCTGTGCACCAGCGGGCTTCTTCTGGAGAGCGGTCGTCCAAAAGCCTTGGGCAAAATCGGAGATGTGCTCAATCAGTATTCGTCTAGCCGCACCACTGGCGATGGCATGTCTGTCGACCTGGTGGATAGCCACCCGGGCAAGCCTGCATGGGTACAACGTGTGGCCGTTTCGCCTAAGGAGAGAAATGGAAATTCGCACTTGTCAGTTAGCACTGCTTTTGTCATTCAGACTTGGATTGAGGTTCGTGTGCCGGACATAGAAATTGGTGTTTTCCTGCATTGCCACGATAGCAACCAGAATCGGGTTTTCAGCACTGGGAGCTTTTTCAATCCTCAGTTAAGTGGAATGAAGCTTGGGGCCGGACAACATGAATTTGAATGTGAAGTGCCAGGCCATATTCTGAACGACGGCGAGTACACGCTTGATGTCATGCTCGTGCGCGACCGCCACGAGGTAATGGCAACGGAATCATCCATACTGTCCTTTCGTGTTCATGATGAGCCATTGGGAGTACAGGGTTGGAACTGGCCGGCTGCCGGTGTCATCCGCCCCTCTCTCGCCTGGTCGTATTCCATGGAGAAATCGACAGTACGCAATACAGTTCGGCTTTGCCCTTGATTGTGCCGCCAGCAACAGGAGTTTGAAGTGGGCAATATCGTCATCACCACCATCCAGCCACCAACCCCATCGGTTATGGAGATGGTGCAAAAAAGCTTGCAGCATGGCTTGCGCACCATAGCGGTGGGCGATCGCAAGACACCGGATGTTTCGTGGCCCGATGGCGTGGATTACCTTTCGGTTGCTGCGCAACGCGAGATGGACCTGCAACTGCCGGCTGTGTTGCCGGAGAACCACTACGCACGAAAGAACATCGGCTATCTGCTGGCCATGTCTCTTGGTGCGGAGCTTATCTTTGATACGGATGACGACAATGCACCCCTGCCGGCATGGCATCGCCGTGAGGTGGAAGCCATTGCCCGTCCATGTTTACAAACCGGCTGGGTCAATGCCTATCAGTGGTTTACGGAAGAGCACATCTGGCCGCGCGGCCTTCCTCTGGAGTCAATTCGCAGTGGTGAGCCAGCAGGTCAGTTGGGACAGGCCGCAACCATCCGGGCGCCGATACAGCAAGGCTTGGCCAATGGCTCGCCGGATGTGGATGCGGTCTGGCGTTTGACCATGGACAAGGAGATTACTTTCCGGGATGGCGGCAGCGTGCTGCTTCAGAAAGGCGCCTGGTGCCCCTTCAACAGCCAAAGCACCTGGTGGTTCCCGGAAGCCTACCCGCTGATGTATCTGCCCAGCTTTGTCAGCTTCCGCATGACGGACATCTGGCGCAGCTTCATTGCCCAGCGCTGTCTGTGGGCGATGGGTTACGGTCTTGTGTTCCACGGCCCGGAAATGTTCCAGGAGCGCAACCCGCATAACCTGCTGCGCGATTTCGAGCAGGAGATTCCCGGGTATCTCGGCAACAACAAAATTCGTGAAGTACTGGAAAATTTACAGTTGTCAGACAAGCCGCGTGATGCCGGCAAAAACCTGCATAGCTGCTATCTGGCCCTGGTCGCGGGCGGGTTTGTTCCGGAAAAGGAAATGGTCTTGGTGGAGGCATGGCTTAAGGATGTGCCGCACTGTGTTGCGGAGAGTGGACGAGAGGTGGGGAGCGCAGCATGAATCCCGTTCTGGCCGAAATTGAAAATTCCGGAACCATGAGCTTGCCCTCGGGCGAAACCATTACAGTGCATTCCCATGTGGGCATGGGTTCCGGGCGGGTAATCCGGCATGCCATTGAGGTGGCCAAGCCAAAGCTGGCCTGCGAAGTAGGCCTTGCATATGGCATATCCAGCTTGTATATCCTCGATGCGATGCAACAACATGGTGGCGGGCGGCTCATTGGCATGGACCCGGCGCAGCATGACGGCACCTGGCGTGGCGGCGGGTTGCATAATCTGGAGCGCGCCGGTCTTGCCGATCGCTACGAATTCCATGAAGACACTTCCCAGCGCATCCTGCCGCGCCTGGCGGAAGCCGGCACGCGCATCCAGTTTGGTTTTATTGATGGCTGGCACACGTTCGATCACACGCTGGTGGATTTCTTTTATATCGACCAGATGCTCGATGTCGGCGGGGTGGTGGTGCTGGACGATGTGGGTTATCCCGGTTTGCGTCGGTTGGCGCATTTCATTGTGACCAATCGGGATTACGAAGTCCTGGGCTTCGATCCGATTCCGGCGCGGGCTTCACGGAAAGGCAGGCTGAAGCGGGTTTTGCAGAAAGTATTGGGCCCGATAGTTCGTGACAACTTTACGCCAGATGCCCGCTCGATTGCATTGGAGCGTGCGGTCGACAAGGCGCAGCTGATTGCATTGCGCAAGCGGGGCCACGACCGGCGTTCATTCGATCATTTTGTTTCTTTCTAGTTGGCCGGAGTATGGCGCAGCCGCTGGTTTCCATCGTCATCCCCAGCTACAACCAGGGGAAATTCATCCGCGAGACCATTCAGTCCTGCCTGGATCAGGATTACCGGCCCATCGAGATCATCGTTCAGGATGGCGCGTCGAATGACGAAACGGTTGAGGTGCTGCAAAGCTTCAAAGCGCCGGAACTGCTCTGGATCAGCGAGCCTGACAAGGGCGTGGTCGATGCCGTGAACAAGGGGATTGCCCGCGCGCGTGGTGACATTCTCACCATCCAGAGCTCTGACGATGTTTTCCTCCCGGGTGCCATCAGTGCGGCCATGGCGGCCTTGCAGCAAAACCGCCAGGCAGGGCTGGTCTATGGCGATGTGAAGCATATCGATGCCGATTCAAAAGTGACGGGCGAGGACGTGCAGGGCGGTTTCGACCTGGCTGCCTATCTTGGCCGGTTCATGTATATCCCGCAGCCCGGCACCTGCTTTACCCGCACAGCGCTGGAAGCATCCAGTGGCTGGCGCGCAGCCCATAGCTATGTGGCTGACGCCGATTTCTGGTTTCAAATTGTTATGCGCTTTCCGGTTTGCAAGCTGAATTCCTTTGTGGCGGCATACCGCTACCACCCCGACCAGCGCGATATGCAGAAGGCGCGCATTGCCCGGGACTGGGAAGGGTCAGTAAAGGATCTTCTGGCGAACGGCAGCCTGAACTCGCGCCAGCGCCGGTACGCAAGAATGGGGATCCACCTTGCCAAATACCGCTATGCGCCGGAGTCTAACTGGCTGTTGCGTACGCGTGAGCTTTATGCGGCGCTTCTCGCAAATCCGCTCGCGGTTTTCGACAGCCGTTTCCCAAAACGTGAGTTGTTGCCGGGGCGCACGCCCATCTGGGCATTGTTGTCGCGCGTAAAAAGAGCAATGGGCTTCAGGCCGCGCACCTCGAGATGAAAGGCTTGCTGGGTGTTTTTCTCAAAGACCTGCCGCGTTTCTTGCCGGCGTTGATGCATAACGATGCCCATTATCTTGCCCTGTGCAACCGGGCGGAGCGGCTTGAGGCGGCCCCCGATGGCAGCGGCTACCGCTGCGACTGGCAGTGGACATCCGACCTGCACGCACCCAAGGTGTTGCCCTTTCTGGGGCGATGGCTGATGAAGCGGGCGCTGGCTGATCATCTGGTACGACGCCTGCCGCAACCTCAACTTGTTTCAGGGAAGCCCGAAGTCAGCTTCATCATCGGCCATCGCGGCATGGCGCGCTTGCCGCATCTGCTGGCCACGCTGGAAAGCATCGCCGCTCAACAGGATGTTGGCATCGAATGCATTGTGGTTGAGCAAGATGCCCAGCCGTTGCTGCTGGGGCATTTACCCGCCTGGGTGCGCCATATCCATACGCCGCCCCCCGTGTTCGACATGCCCTATGCGCGTTCCTGGGCATTCAACGTGGGTGTCAAACAGGCGCGCGGCAGAGTGCTGGTGCTGCACGACAACGACATGCTGGTGTCCGCCGATTACACCGCTCGGATTCTTTCGCGAGTCGAGCAGGGGTTCGAGGTCGTCAACCTTAAGCGCTTCATCTTTTATCTAGACGAGGCGCATACCAAAGCGGTTTTTAAAAGCAAAGCAACGCTGCTGGATATTCCAGCCGAAGCCATTGTGCAAAACCTTGAGGCGGGCGGCAGTGTGGCAATCACCCGCGATGCCTACGACCGCATCGGCGGCATGGACGAATCCTTCATCGGCTGGGGAGGCGAAGACAACGAATTCTGGGAGCGTGCGCAGACCTGCAAGGTGTGGCCTTATGGTTGTTTGCCGCTGGTGCACTTGTGGCACCCATCGCAGATCGGGAAATACCAAGGCGAGAACCCGACATTGAAGCACTACCGTGAACTTTCGCTCATTCCGCCCGTTGATCGCATTGCCCACTTGATCGCCCGTCAAAGCGGTGGCATGGCCGTCCCGTCCGGATCAATAGACAAACAGGTACAGGCCTGATGTGCGGCATAACCGGCTGGCTTTCCACACCCGGCGGTGAACCCGCGCCTGGTGCGCTGGGCGACATGGCGCGAGCGATCCGCCACCGCGGGCCGGATGACGCGGGCGAGTACCGCGAACCTTTGGCTGGCCTGGCGCTGGCGCACCGGCGCCTGAGCATCATCGACCTCTCCCCGGCCAGCCACCAGCCTATGGTGGACAAAGCGCGCAATGTCGTTCTGGTCTACAACGGCGAACTGTACAACTTCCGCGATCTGCGTCGCGAGCTCCAGGGCCGTGGCCATGCGTTTCATTCCACGGGCGACACCGAGGTGGTGTTGCGCAGCTACATCGAGTGGGGGGTGGCCTGCTTCGAGCGCTTTGCCGGCATGTTTGCGTTGGCGCTGTGGGATGGTGCGAGCCAAACCCTGCACCTGGCGCGCGATGCCATGGGTATCAAGCCGCTCTACTATTTTTCCGGGATACACGGCCTTGCATTTGCATCCGAAGTGAAAGCGCTTCTGGCGCTGCCCGGTTTCAAGCCGAAGTTGAACGAGCGCAGCCTGCACCAGTATCTGGAATTCGGCTATGTGTTCGACGAACAGGCCACGATGCTGAACATGGTGTGCAAGCTGGCGCCCGGCCACCGGCTGGAGGTGCGCAGCGGCAAGATGGTGGCGAAGGCGGCATTTTTTGCGCCGCCCACTCCGGATCATGCGGATGCGCGCAGCGAGACCGCGCGGCTGGACGAACTGGGCGCCGTGCTGGAGCAGGCGGTGGACGAGCACCTCATCGCCGACGTGCCGGTGGGCCTGCTGCTCTCCGGTGGGCTGGATTCCAGCGTGCTGGCGGCATTGGCTGCCAGGCGCGGTCCGCTGCTCACCATCAGCATGGGTTTTGACGATTCGGATGTGGACGAGCGCATGCATGCGCGCCAGGTGGCGGAGCAGATCGGTTCGCGCCATGTGGATGTGCTGATCAGCCCGCAACAGATCAGGCAGGAAGTCATGACGGGGGCATGGGTGTTCGATGACCTGTTTGCCGACTGGGGCACGCTCAGCACCCGGCTGTTGTACCGGCACTGCCGCGAAATCGGCGTCAAGGTGGTACTGGTCGGCGAAGGCGCGGATGAATTGTTCGGCGGTTACGACTGCTTCGATGTGCCGGAGCAGCTTGGACTCTGGCAGCAGTTCCGGCTGTACCGGAAATATGCCGGGCGGCGTTATGGCCGATTTTTTGGCGAATTCCGCGGCATCATGGATGGTTACCTCGAACAAGGCGGCGGCGACGCCTTCCATGCCGTGCGCTTGTTCGAATCGCGGCGGCAGCTGCCCAACCAATATGTGATGAAGGTGGACAAGGCCAGTATGGCCGAAGGCGTGGAAGCCCGCACGCCCTATCTCGACCGGCGCGTGGCCGAACTGGCCTATCGCACGCCCAGGGAATGGCTGCTGCGCGGTGGTGAAAACAAGTATCTGCTGCGCGCCCTCGCGCGGCGGCAGGGGTTGATTCCGCAAGCCATCAGCGCGCGCAAGAAATTCGGTGCCCCGCTGGCGGTGAGCTGGATGGACACGGACGCCGGGTTTCGTGCCTTTGCACGCGATACGCTGTTGGGCGCCGACAGCATCACGCACCACTTGGGGCTGGATCGCGCCATGCGTGCCTACTTCGATGCAGGCCGCAGCGGCTATGCCTTCCCGCGCGCCCTGTCGATCTTTCGCAATCTGGCTTGGCGTCTGCTGCTGCTGGAGCTTTGGGGACAGCATTATCTGGGTTCACGCCAGTCATGACGCCTGGCCTGGTCAGCACCATCATCCCGGTCTACAACCGCACCGCGCAGTTGCGCGAGGCAGTGGACAGCGTGCTGGCGCAGGATTACCGGCCCATCGAAATCATCATCGTCGATGATGGTTCCACCGACGACACACTGGAATTTGCACAAGCCATGGCAAGGCAGCACCCCGCCCTTATCCGCGTGACGACGCAAGCCAATGCCGGGCCCGGCATGGCGCGTGAACGCGGACGACAGATGGCGCAGGGCGAATTCATCCAGTATCTGGACAGCGACGATGTGCTGTTGCCGGACAAGTTTGCGGCCCAGGTGGCGGCGCTCCACAGAATGCCTGATGCGCATGTGGCGTATGGCATGACACGTTATCGCCATGCGGACGGTACGATTGCGCCGGGTTCGTGGAAAGAATCGGGCGCCACGCGCGAAACCATGTTCCCTTCGTTTTTGCTAAGCCGCTGGTGGGATACGCCGAATCCGCTCTACAGAAGCTCGATTTGCGAGCAAGCGGGAAGTTGGACAGATTTGCTCCTGGAAGAGGACTGGGAATACGACTGCAGGATTGCATCCCTGGGTGTACGCCTGGCCCGATGTGAACAGTATGTGTGCGAAGTGCGCGACCACGCGGGCGGCCGTTTATGTCGTGGAACCGTTTACGATTCGAACCGGATGCGCCAGCGCGCGCGCAGCCACGAGCTGATTCTGGGGCACGCCATCAGCGCAGGCTTGCAAGGCACACCGGAAATGCAGCATTTTGCCCGGGCGATCTTTCTGCTCTCGCGCCAGTGCGGCGCGGCCGGGCTGGCAGAAGAATCGCGCCGCCTGTTCGATCTGTCCAGGCAAGCAGCGGGCGAGGCACGGCGTAAGGGGCTGGATTACAGGGTGTATAAGATGGTCGCTTCGATAGTGGGCTGGACGACGATGGGGCGGGCCAGCAACTGGCTGGACAGGTTGAGGAAATGAGCGCACCCGAAGTTTCAGTCGTGATGAGCGTCTACAACGGCGCCGAGCATCTTGAAACGACCCTGGCCAGCATCCTGTCGCAGGAAGGCTGCGAGTTCGAGTTCATCGTGGTGGATGACGGATCGACAGATGGCACCAGCAGGATTCTCGACGAGTGGGCAGCCCGCGATAGCAGGCTGCGCATCATTCACCAGCAGAACACCGGCCTCACCCGAGCGCTGATCCGTGGTTGCGCGGAGGCGCGGGGAGAATTCATCGCGCGGCAGGATGCGGGGGATGTTTCGCTGCCGGGGCGATTGGCCGCGCAGTGCGCCTGCCTGCGGACTCATCCGGACACAGTGATGGTCTCAAGCGGGGCTTGCTTCAGGGGACCGGCGGATGAAAAGCTTTACGAAGTCAGGTGCGAAGGAGAAGCGTTGGACAGGGGTCTGTCGAATCTGAACGTGCGGGCTATACAGGGACCGCCTCACCACGGCAGCACCATGTTCAGAAGGGAAGCGTACTTGAAGGCTGGTGGCTACCGTCTCCCCTTTGTGGTGGCGCAGGACATCGACCTCTGGCTGCGCCTGGCCGATCTGGGACACTGCTGGGGGCTTGACGATATTCATTATGAAGCCAGGCTGGCGGCGAGCAGTATCAGCGGCCGACGCCGCGAAGATCAGATACGCGCCGCCGGGCTGGCGATTGAATGCGCGCGGCTGAGGCGTAGCGGGCGGAGCGACCAAGCGCTTGTGGAGAAGGGAATCCCGGCCTCTGCTCATGCTGGCGGTGCAGCCAGCCGCCGGGAACAATCCCGCTTTTTTTACTTTGTCGGGGCGTGTCTGAGCGAGCGCGACCCTGCATCTGCGCGGCGCTATTTCTGGCGAGCTGCCAGGGAAAACCCTTTGTTCCTGAAAGCGCTTGCCCGCAGTATCCTGGGCTGAATAGAACGAAAACCATTATTCATGAAGCCACCCGTATATGACGCAGACTGGCCTGAGGAAGTGCAGGCACTCTACCGGCATGATGTGCAGGAAATGTGGGATCGCTCCATTGCGCCGCATATCTGGAATCAGTATCACAACCAGCTGGATACCTACCTGAAAATAGCTGGCACCGAACGCAAGGAAATTCTGGATGTTGGCTCTGCGCAGGGGACACTCGCATTACTGCTTGCCGAGCGCGGCCACCATGTGACGGCGGTGGATTTGCGCCCGACTTTTCTTGACTACGCGCGTGCGCGGCACACGCACGGCGAGGCAAGGTTTCTTGCGGCAAATGTGCTGGAAGATGATCTGCCCGGAAATTACGACCTGATTTATGCCAACCAGATAGTCGAACATCTGGTCTATCCGGAGCAGTTGCTGGCACGCTTGCTTGCGCGCCTCAGGCCGGGGGGCAGACTGGTGATGACGACGCCGAATGGCGATTACGTGAAGAACAACTTGCCCAGCTTCCGCCAGCTGGGCGATGTCAGGAATTGGGAACATATGCAGCACACGGCGGATGGAGACGGACATTTTTATGCCTATCTGGACAGTGAACTGGTGCAGTTGTTCGAGGGAGTGGGTTTTGTCGAAGTCCAAGCCACATTTTTTGAGTCGCCCATGATCTCGGGCCATATGAAGATCAGGCATATTCACGGTTTTGTCCCCTCAGCGATATTGCGCCTTCTGGACAAACTGATTGTCCACACCCCATGGTTTGGGCGCAGGCTGACGCATCAATTGATGGTGACGGGCATTCGCCCCATGGGCCCGTGATGCTTGCCGGCCTGGAAGAAAAATGGGGAGACTACCTCAGGCTGCTGGGCGACAGGATACGTGCCGGATGGTGGCGCTTGCGCGGTGCGAGTCTGGGTGAAAAATCGCGTATAGGTGAAGCTTGCAAAATCACGCGTCCGTGGTGTTTGCTTGCGGGCGAGCGAATCCAGTTCGAACAGAATGTCTATATCAAAATCGTCAGCGCGCAAGCCCGCATATCGCTGGGCAAAGAAGTGTTTATTGGCGCTGGTGCGGAGCTGGATATTTCACATAGTCTGACCTTGGGCAACCATGTATTGATTGCGCCGGGTTGTTTCATTACCGACCACGACCACAAGCGTGGCGCACATGCCGGCATCGCCGAGCAGGGCTGCGTGTCCGCGCCGGTTGTGATCGAGGATGACGTTTGGCTGGGCGTCCACGCCGTTGTGCTGCCAGGCACTCGTATAGGCCGTGGTGCGATTGTGGGCGCGAATGCGGTTGTGACACATGATGTGGACCCCATGACCATCGTGGCGGGCGTGCCTGCACGATCCATCGGGAAACGGAATTGAATTCCATGCAAACTGGGCACCAGATCACTGTTGCCATTCCCACCTACCGCCGTGAACAAGTCTTGCTGGAGTCGCTGGAATATCTGCTTGCGCTGGATGTGCCCCCTGACGAAATCCTCGTGCTGGACCAGACCGAAACGCATGAACCTGCTACCGAGCAGCGGTTGAGAGAATTGCATGACGCCGGACGCATCCGCTGGCTGAGGCTGGCCACGCCCTCCATTCCGCAGGCAATGAATCGCGGCTTGCTGGAAGCGGTGCACGATATCGTGCTATTCGTGGACGATGACATCCGGCCCGAACCGGAACTGATTGCCGCGCATCGGGCGGCGCATCGGGCGCATGGGGAGGTGCTAGTGGCCGGGCGTGTCATCCAGCCCTGGGAGGAAGGCAAGGATTTTTCTGGCGATGCACATTTTCATTTTGCCGGCTTGAAGCCATTCTGGATAAACGAATTCATGGGCGGTAACTTTTCCGTTTCACGCAGGACGGCTCTGTCACTCGGCGGCTTCGACGAAAACTTCGTGCGCGTGGCCTACCGTTTCGAGGCGGAGTTCGCGCATCGCTGGCGGGCATCCGGACGGCCCATCTATTTCGAGCCGTCGGCCTGCCTGCATCATTTGAAGGATAGCGATGGTGGTACGCGCACCTTCGGCGAACACCTGACAACCTGGCGACCGGATCATGCGGTGGGCGCGTACTACTATTGCTTGCGCACCGGCTCGGCAGGCGAATTCTTGAAGCGCCCTTTTCGCGCGGTCGCTACCCGGCATCACCTGCGCCGTCCGTGGTGGATCCCCTTGACCCTGATTGCGGAACTGCGCGGCATGGTGTGGGCACTGGCGCTGTATGTTCGCGGGCCGAACCATGCCGACCAGACAGTGAATTCGAGACATGCCTGAGTTCGCACTGGCGTTGTTGTTTGTGGCGGCCATGCTGGCGGCGGTCAACTGGCGCATGGGTCTGACGCTGTGCGTGCTGACCGCAGTGCTGCAGGATCCGTTACGCAAGCTGACGCCCAACGAGCCCGCTTATTTCATTCTGTTCGCAGGCGTGGTGTTTGCCGCCGCCGCGTTGGGCGCGTTGCTGACGGGCAAGCGCCTGTTGCCCAATGCGGTAAAGGGCTGGCGCTCCCAGATGGGCAAGCCGTTCACCCTGTTTCTGGTGCTGGTGGTCTTTCAGGCCGTGCATTCCTTTGTGCGTTTTGGCAGTCCCCAGATTCCGGTGATTGGCCTGATCTCGTATCTGGCCCCGGTGCCGGCTTTCGTGTTTTCCTACCACTTTGCGCTGCGCAAGGGGCTAACCGGCATGCGGGCCTGGATGTGGTTTTATGTGCTGGTGGCCGGTGTGGCGCTGTCCGGGGTGTATCTGGAGTACATGGGCTTGAGCTGGAAAGCGCTGGGCGAGGTGGGAGCCGGGATCGTTCTCTACGACGTGGGTGGGATACTCGAAGTGTATTCCGGCTTCTTCCGCTCTTCCGAAGTGGCGGCCTGGCATACGACGGCAATTTCCTGTTTTCTGTTCATTCTGCTGATCGGCCGCAGGTTTACATTGCCGCGTTTGGTGATGACGGTTGCGCTGGTCGGTTTGCTTGTCAGCCTGGGCATGCTGACCGGGCGGCGCAAGATGCTGGTGGCCATTACCGTGTTCGTTTGCGCCCATTTCGCCCTGGTGGCATGGTTCCAGAACCGTTCGACCCGGCCAGCCGTATTTGCTGCAACGGCGGGAGCCCTGGCCTATGTGGCGGCGGTGGGCATGCTGACGCCGGACGGCGGAGAATCATCTACCAAGCATCTGAAGCTTGATCCCAGCGAGCGATTTCAGCACTACACCGTACGCAACCAGTCGGTATTCGCGGACGTTCCGAAGCGGTTCGATCAACTGGGCATACAGCCGGTGATGTGGGCGATCGACAGATATGGAGTATTGGGCGCGGGCCTGGGAACGGGTAGCCAGGGGGTGCAGCATGTGGAAGCGGCAGCTACGATCAACCGCGGCGCGGCGGAAGGCGGCCTGGGAAAGATCACGATGGAGTTGGGCGTGCCGGGTCTGCTGATCGTGCCCTGGCTGGTGGTGGCGTTTGCCCGCTATGTGCGCAAGCTGCTGACCGCCGTTACCCGGATGTCCCGGCAGCATGCGCGTTTTTCCTATGGCCTGGTCGCATTCCTGATTGCCAATGTAGCGATCTTTACGGTGGCCACGCAGGTGTTCGGCGATGTGTTCGTGCTGCTGATGATAGGTTGGACGGTAGGATTTTTGCTGGCCATGCCGGAGTTGGCGGCGCGCGATGCTTCATCGAGGCAGCAACGGGCAGCAAGACGAGAGTCGGCAATGTTCGACATGCAGGCTATTGATGCGGCACATAAAAGTCTCAACACCGTTCGTCCTGAGCTTGTCGAAGCCCATTCATCCTTCGACAAGCTCAGGACGAACGAACTTCAAACTTCACCTGGCCGGATCAATTGACAGCGATGAGGCAGCCGAGCAAATTGTGCGTAATCACCACGCACCCGATCCAGTACATGACCCCCTGGTTCAGGTCGTTGGCCGCCGACCCGTCGATCGATCTGGACGTGATTTTTTTCCGCGAACTGAACGCGGCACAACAGGGCGTTGGGTTTGGCAAGGCTTTTCAATGGGACGTACCGTTGCGGCAGGGCTATGCCAGCCGGATTCTGGCCGTGGCGGCAGGAATCCGGTCAGTGCCGCAACTATTGCAGCGCCTGCGTCGCGCCATTCGAGACAGCCGACCCGATGCCGTGTTGATCACGGGCTGGAACGAACCCGGGCTGATGGCAGCCTATCCGCTGATGCGCTTGCTGGGGGTGCCGGTGATCCTGCGCGGAGAATCCAATGCGTTGCGCCAGCGCTCCTCGATCACCCGGTTGCTGCACCGGATGCTGCTGAGTTTTGCGTCGGCTATCGTGGTCATTGGCAAGGCCAACCGCGAGTTTTATCTGGCCAACGGTGTGCCTGATGGCCGGTTGTTTGATGGCGCGTATTTCGTCGAATCGGAGCGCATGGTGGGAATGGCCGAAGCGCACGCAGGCGACCGCGCGGGATTGCGGGCAGATAACGGTTTCGGCGATGAAGATTTTGTTTTTTCCTTTGTTGGCAAGCATGTGCCATTCAAGCGCCCCATGCTGCTGGTGGAAGCTGCAGCCGTGGCGCGGCAGCGGGGCTTGGCGGTCAAACTGCAGTTCGCAGGGTCCGGCGAGTTGACGGACGCGCTGAAGAAGCGGGCAGTCGAATTGGGCGTACCCGCGCATTTCACGGGCTTTCTCAATCAATCCGAGATGTGGAAAGCCTATGTTCCTGCGGATGCCTTTGTGCTGCCCTCTAGCAATGGCGAAACCTGGGGGCTGGTGACCAACGAAGCCATGCTGTTCGGTTTGCCGGTGATCGTCAGCGACCAGGTCGGCTGTGGTCCTGACCTGGTCATTGAAGGCGAAACCGGGTTTGTATTCTCTGACGGAGCCGAGAGCTTGGCCGATGCGATGGAGAAACTACTCAGGAACCGTGACCGGGCGCCAGCAATGGGCGCGGTGGGAAGGCAGTTGGTGCTGGCGCAGTATTCCATGCCGGTAGCGACCGAGGGATTGAAGGCGGCGTTGATGGCTGTGAGCCGTAAGTGAACAGTGAAAGGCGCTCCGGAGCCGACGTCTTGCATGGCTTTCTAGCATGGCTCGATTCTGGCCAAAGCTTGCACCAACAACATTGAAATGAAAGTTCTCCACGTAATCCCCTCCCTGTCATTGGCGCACGGCGGCCCGAGCCACGCAATGCGGCTGATCGAGCAGGCATTGCTTGCGCAGGGAATCGGGGTCGAAACGGCGACGACGGATGACGACGGCCCCGGCCGGCATATGGCAAACCTGGGGGGCGGGTCGCCCACCCGAGGGAGCACGGGCGCTGTCCGTCATTACTTCCCCAAGCGCTTGGAGTTCTATAAGGTTTCGCCCGGTTTCGCCCGCTGGATTTTTTGGCATGTACGTGATTACGACGTGGTGCATATCCATGCGCTGTTTACGTTTACCAGCGTGGTGGCGGCATGGGCGGCACGGCGGGCGGGTGTTCCTTATGTGGTGCGACCGCTGGGCACGCTCAACCAGTATGGCGTTACGCAGCGGCGGCCTTGGCTCAAGCGGCTCTCGTTGAAGATGGTCGAGGGACCGATCCTGCGCCATGCAGCGGTGGTGCATTTCACCGCCGAGGCGGAGCAGCACGAAGCGGAGACGCTGGGTGTGCCAATGCACGATGCTGTCGTTCCGTTGGGGATCGCCCCTTTACCGAAACAGGATGCTTCGCTCTTTCTGTCGCGCTTTCCCCAATTGACCCTTCGACGGGTCGTGCTGTTTTTGTCCCGGCTCGACCCCAAAAAGAATGTGGAAGGCCTACTGCGGGCGTTCAGCCTTGTCAGCGAATCGCTGCAGCACACAAGGCTGGTGATCGCCGGTGGCGGTGAGGCCGAATATGTCGCCGGATTGAAGCAGCTGGCGGATGAGCTGGGCTTGGGCGATCACGTGGTGTGGACCGGATTCATCGACGGCGAGATGAAGGCCAGCGCGTATGCTGCGGCCCAGGTGTTCGTGCTGCCGTCGTTTTCCGAAAACTTCGGTATTGCCGCCGCCGAGGCGCTGATGGCCGGGCTGCCGTGCATGTTGGGCAAGGGGGTCGCCATCGCCAATGAGATAGCAGAAGCAGGCGCGGGAATTGCTGTAGAGCCCGACCCCGAAAGCATCGCCCAAGGACTGAGAATGGTTTTGACAGATGACACGCTTCGCGCATCGATGGCCAATCGGACAACCGGGCTGGCACGGGAGAAGTATTCGGTGGAAGCGATGGGCTTGGGGCTGATGGGTTTGTATGAAAGCATTCTGCAGAATGACGAACAGGAATCGGGAATGCACATTCGAGGTAGGCGCGCGGAAGGGCAGAAAGCCGGTGCATCTGCAAAGTGACCCAGGGTTTCGTAGTAATCTCTCGCGCGCCGCTTCGCCGCGTATTCAGTATGGGCACTATTGTTAATGCTTGAGCGAATTACCCCGCTGATCCTCACCTGGAACGAGGAAGCCAATATCGCACGAACCCTGGAAAAGCTTGGCTGGGCACGCGTGGTGGTGGTAGTGGACAGCGGCAGCACGGACGGTACCGGCGCGATCTGCGAATCATTTCCCAATGTTCGCATGGTGGTGCGGCCGTTCGACAACCATGCTACACAATGGAACTACGGGCTCAAGGAAACCGGGATCGCTTCGGATTGGGTGTTGGCGCTGGATGCGGACTATGTGCTGACCGATGCCACGATTGAAGAACTGCGGGCACTTGCTCCAGACGAGGTCGCGGCGGGTTACAGGATGCATTTTCGTTATTGCATCAATGGCCGTGCGCTGTCCGGTTCGCTCTACCCGCCTGTGGTCGCGCTTTACCGCCGCACGCGCGCCCACTATGTGCAGGACGGTCATACGCAGCGCGTGGTGGTAGATGGCCCGATAGGCGAGTTGAAAGCGTATGCATTCCACGACGACAGGAAACCGCTGGGGCGCTGGCTGGCGGCACAGGACCGTTACGCCCAGCTTGAATGTGATTTGCTGGCGGGGCGGAACTGGGCCGAACTGCGCTGGCAGGACCGGCTGCGCAAGCTGATGTTCGTGACACCCTGGTTGGTGCCGATTTATTGCCTGACGGCGGGCAAGGGGTTCAAGGATGGCTGGCCGGGGCTGTATTACGCCATGCAGCGCGGAGTGGCCGAAGCGGTGCTTTCGCTCAAGCTTATGGGGAAGAAGTTCAGAGGTGAGTTGTGAGCTGTGAAAGGCGGGTCGGCTTTCACGCAAATGACGCGGCTCATTGCAATCACATTTCTTTGGTCTCAAGGAGTTCTAAATGGGCAGCCTGACGATACGCAACCTGGATGAAAGCCTGAAGGCAGCCTTGCGCCTGCGGGCAGCGCGCCATGGCTGTTCGATGGAAGAAGAAGCTAGGCAGATTCTGCGCCAGACGCTTGCGCTCGGCACGCCTGCCGGCAGCCTGGCCAGGCACATCCATGGCCGCTTTGTCGAACTCGATGCGGAGAGCCTGCCGATACCTACTCGCAAGCCATATCCAAACCGGATATCGAGATCGCACGGGCGAGACTTGCCCGATTGATACGGGAACGAGAATGAGCAAGACCGAGAATTTTGAAAGTGTCTGGGATGCGATTTCCGACACGCCGGAGCAGGCGGCCAATCTGCGCGCACGGGCAGAACTCATGCAAAAGATCGCTGCCATTGTGAACGAAAGAGGCTGGACGCAGACTGAAGCCGCCAAACACTGTGGGATGAAGCATTCCAGCATCAACGATCTTCTGCGCGGCCGTGTCTCGCGCTTCTGTCTTGATGCCTTGGTCAGAATCGCAACGGCGATCAGCCGGCGCATGCACCTCGAGCTTGATGCGGCAAAACCAAAGTGAGCGATGAACCGTAAACGGTGAACAGTAAATCGCAAGATCACACGCATTGCTTCCTTTCACAGTTCACTCCACGCAACGAAACCCCGGCGGAGCAGATATAAATCGCGGCCACACCATTAGCAGGATCTCTGTTTTGACTTTCATTCTCGGCATCAACGCCTTTCACGGCGATTCTTCCGCCTGCCTGGTTCGCGACGGTGTGCTGGTGGCGGCTGCTGAAGAGGAGCGCTTTCGCCGCATCAAGCACTGGGCGGGTTTTCCTTCCGAATCGATCAAGTACTGCCTGGCCGAGGCGGGCATCACGCTGGCTGACGTGGCGCATGTGGCAATCAACCAGGATTCGCGCGCGAGCCTGGGCCGCAAAATTCTCTATACGCTGACGCACCTGCCGAGCCCCGCGCTGGTGCTCGACCGGCTGCGCAACAAGTCGAAGCGCGACAGCCTGCAGACCCATCTGGCGAAGGCATTTCCGCGGCAGTCGTTCAATGGCCAGGTGCACGCGGTGGAGCATCATCTGGCGCATCTGTCGTCGGCGTTTCACGTGTCGCCGTTCGAGGAGGCGGTGGCGGTGTCGGTGGACGGCTTCGGCGATTTTTCCAGCGCGGCCTGGGGCGTGGGTCGTGGGACAGATATCGAGGTGGAAGGCCGGGTGTATTTCCCGCATTCGCTGGGGATTTTCTACCAGGCGCTGACGCAGTTCGTGGGCTTTCCGCATTACGGCGACGAGTACAAGGTGATGGGGTTGGCGCCGTATGGCGAGCCGAAGTACCTGCAGCAGATGCGGCAGATCGTGCACCCGCAGCCCAACGGCGGCTTCAAGCTGAACCTGAAGTACTTCCGCCACCATCGCGAAAAGATCGCCTACGAGTGGGACAACGGGATTCCCGTGTTCGGGGAGTTGTTCTCGCCTGAACTGGCGCAATTGCTGGGGCCGGCGCGCGGCAGGGACGAGCCGCTGGAGCAGAAGCACAAGGACATCGCCCGCTCGGTGCAGGCGATGTACGAGGAGGCGTTCTTCCATCTGCTGAATACTCTGCATGCGAGGCACAAGCTGGATGCGGTCGCGGTGGCGGGCGGCTGCGGCATGAACTCGGTAGCCAACGGCAAGATCGCGCTGAAGACGCCTTTCAAGCAGGTGTATGTGCAGTCGGCGGCGGGTGATGCGGGCGGGGCGATCGGGGCAGCGTACAGCGTGTGGTTTGAATCCGCATCGGGTAGGAGCGGCGCCCCCGCCGCGAATGCAGCGCGCGATCAAACCGATCGGCCCGAGGGTGGGCCTCCCACAAGTCCCGCATCACCAAGGTCACGGGGCTTCGTCATGGACCACGCCTACTGGGGACCTGAATTCAGTAGTGCAGCGATCGGTGAACTGTTATCCGAGAAGACCTCGGCCCTCGACGCGCAGGGCTGCACGATCGAGCGGATCGCCGATGAAGCAGACCTCTGCCGACAAACGGTGTCGGCGATTGCCGACGGCCAGGTGATCGGCTGGTTCCAGGGCCGTCTGGAGTGGGGCCCGCGCGCGCTGGGCAACCGTTCGATCCTCGGCGACCCGCGCCGGGCGGACATGAAGGACATCCTCAACCTGAAGATCAAGCGACGCGAATCCTTCCGCCCGTTTGCGCCGTCGGTGCTGCGCGAAGCGGTGTCGGAGTGGTTCGAACAGGACGCCGAGGTGCCGTTCATGATGCAGGTATTCCAGATTCGCGAAGCGCAGCGGCCGCGCATCCCGGCAGTGACGCACGTCGACGGCAGCGGGCGCCTGCAGACCGTGAGCCGCGACACCAACCCGCGCTACCACAAGCTGATCGAGGCCTTCCGCGAGAAGACCGGCGTGCCGATGGTGTTGAACACCTCGTTCAACGAAAACGAGCCGGTGGTCTGCAAGCCGGAAGAGGCGCTAGACTGCTTTTTGCGCACGAAGATGGATGTGTTGGTGCTGGGCGACTGGATGGTAAGGCGCGAAGCCTGAGTTCACGCCAGCCATGAAGATCTCCGTCATCACCGCGGTGTACAACAACCGCGACACCGTCGGACAGGCGCTCGATTCGGCGCTGGCGCAGGACCACCCGAACGTCGAACTGATCGTGATCGACGGCGGCTCGACCGACGGCACTGTAGAAGTGCTGCAGGGCTATGCCGACCGCTTGGCGGTGCTGGTGAGCGAGCCTGACCGTGGCATCTACGACGCGCTCAACAAGGGCATCGCGCGGGCCAGCGGCGAGGTGGTGGGCTTCCTGCATTCGGACGACCTGTTCTCTGACTCGGCGGTGTTGTCGCGCATTGCTTCGGCGTTTTCCGACCCCGAGGTGGACGCGGCCTACGGCGACCTTTTATATGTACGCAAGGATGACCCCAGTCAGGTGGTGCGCACCTGGCGGTCAGCTGCGTTTTCCCCGACCCGGTTGGCTCACGGCTGGATGCCGCCGCACCCGACGCTCTATGTGCGCCGCGCGGTGTATGAACGGCTTGGCGGCTACGACACCTCGTACCGCATCGCCGCCGACTACGACTGCATGCTGCGCCTGCTGGGCAAGGGCGGAATCCGTGCCGTCTATATCCCCGAAGTGCTGGTGAAAATGCGCGTGGGCGGGGCGAGCAACCGCTCGCTGAGGAACATCCTGCAAAAGTCACGCGAGGACTATCGCGCGCTGCGAACAAACGAGGTCGGCGGCCTGCGCGCGCTGGCGTGGAAGAACCTCAGCAAGCTGCCGCAGTTCTTCCGACACGAAGCGTAACTCTTCTCCACGCGATTTTTGTGTGCTCGACGCGGGCATCCTGGCCTTTGGTATGACGCGCTTTCCGGACATGAATATCCTGCCGCACCCCGACTGAAGAGCGAACGCCTGGCCCTCCTGCCTGCGGCCGGGCCGGCTGCGCGCTGCTTATCGCTCGAGCACGACTGCCGAGCCGCTGGCCGGGTAAACGCTCGCTGATCCAGTCGGGTTTACTTGTGCGCCGCATGATCGGCCCGGGGATGTGATGCACGCGCTGGGCGCGTTGTAGCAAGTCCGGCGAAATCGGGCGCGCGATATGCACGCCCTGCTCCCGGGAGAGCCTTGAATCGGGGCGATTACTGAGACTGCTGTGGCGATGGCCATCGCTCGGCCACGAGGGGCGACGCGCCCCTCCCACAGATGCCCCACCGCTCGGGGTCTCTGGGAGTGCCTCAACCATCCATTCCCCGATCGCAGCGGAATTAACCCGGTCCAATGTCCCGTGCCACACTAAAATCGTGTTACACGGAATACGAGGAATGACATGGCAAACCTGACGCTATCGGTAGACGAGGAGATTGTCCGGCGCGCCCGCATTCGTGCGCTGGAACAGGGGACGTCGGTGAACGCCGTGCTCCGCCAGATGCTGGAAGCCTACGCGGGTGGTCACAACGAACAGGCCGCTGCGGCGGCGGATCTGGTGGCCTTGTCGCGAGCTTCGACGTCGCGTCGCGGAAGCGTGGCCTGGAATCGCGACGAGTTGCACGAGCGGCGCTGATGCGAGCCTTTTTCGACACCAATGTGCTGGTTTATCTGTTCGACAACGACAACCCGGCCAAGCAGCAGCGCGCGCAGCAACTCCTGACCCAGGAGGCCGACCTGGGGCAGGTCTCGCTCAGCACCCAGGTTCTGCAGGAATTCTTCGTCAGCGTGACCCGAAAGCTGGCGCAGCCGATGCCGGTCGAAGACGCGGCACGGGCTGTTCGGCGTCTGTCGGCTTTTCCGGTAGTGCAGGTCGATCCCACCATGATCCTCGATGCAATTTCCATCTCGCAGAAGGCCGGGTTCTCATTCCGGGACGCCCTGATCGTTCAGGCGGCCATCCAGGGTGGCGCGAATACACTTTATTCGGAGGATCTGCAGCACAACCAGAATGTCGAGGGTGTGAGGATCATCAATCCATTTTTGCCTCAGGCGCAGTGAAGGTCATCGTGAATGTCCGGGACCAGGCGTCCCACAGGTGAACATGGTGCTGTCTTTGCGGGAGCACCCGCAAGGAGTAGCCTTGGTCATAAGCCACTGAAATAGCAACAACCTCGCTCGCCTTTATGCTCGGAGGGTGCCCGGACCGATCGCTCAGCCCAAGCCAGGAGTCGACATGTGGAACGAACCCGGCAAGCCGCACGGCAACGATCTGCGAAAAGGCCGCGTGTCGCGGCCTGGGCATGTGTACCACATCATCACTGCCACCCATCAGCGACTGCCGGCCTTCTCGGATTTGCATGCCGCCCGCCTGTTGATCCTTGCCCGGCGAGAAGCGCAGACCCGCGAGGAAGCAACGACACTGGCATTCGTCGTCATGCCCGACCACCTGCACTGGCTCATGCAGCTAGGGTCTCATGGTTCGCTGGCGCAGGTGATCGGAGCGGTCAAGGCGGCAGCCGCTCACCGGATAGGTGGGCGCGTCTGACAGGACGGCTTTCACGATCATGCCCTGCATCAGGATGAAGAACTGATGGAGACCGCGCTCTACATCGTCGCCAAGCCTCTTCGCGCCGGCTTGGTCGAGCGGCTGGGGGATTGCCCGCATTGGGATGCGGTGTGGCTATGATGGTTGCGTGTCTGGCCTGGGATGAATCGGGGCGAGGCGCCCCTCCCACAATCGGCGACCTTCCCACAATTGGCTCCTTACAGTTGGCACTGCAGTCCGGCAGGCCGAGTCACGGGCCAGGTCAGTTGGGTGATCCCGAGATGACAATTTGGTGGTATGTTCGTGCCACTCGCACTTTTTTTGCTTATACGCCACACCTTGGCGGATTTATTGATAATTATCAATAATAAATTGAAATCTTTGAACGTATAGTGCGAGCATCCCAAAGGGGAACATGGTGCTTTGGAGCCGATAGAAATGCCACGAGCGAGGGCTAATGGTCTTTTCTCAAGCCAATCGGGCAATGTGCCGTTAATCAGAGCGAATCGGACCCGCGCCCGACCCGGTCCCGAGGAATCGTTTCCGCACTAACCGCCATCCACGCCCGGTCTCAACATGAGTGACTTTCTGCTGCAGAGCCTTCTGATACCGGTCACGGCCGCATTGGTCGTGTTCTTCCGCCGCCACGCCCTGCAACTCGGGTTGGTGGACGTACCCGGCGGGCGCAAGCATCACCACGGCGACATTCCGCTGGTCGGCGGACTGGCGATGTTCGGCGGGCTGTCGGTGGCGGCACTGGTCGCCATGATGAGTGAGCGCTTTCTCGACCAGCACATGGCCTTCTTCGCCGCGATCTCGCTGCTGGTGATCACCGGCTTCGTCGACGACCGCGGCGGCCTGTCGCCGCCGCGACGTTTCGTGTTGCAGGCCATCGCCACGCTGATCATGGTCTACGGCGCCGGCATCCGTCTTGACAATTTCGGTGACCTGTTCGGCTTCGGCGATGTCACCACCGGGGTCCTGGCCGCGCCGATCACGGTTTTCGCCGTGCTCGGCGTGATCAATGCGATGAACATGATCGACGGGGTCGACGGTCTGGCCGGCGGCGTCGCGCTGATCGCGCTGCTGGTCTTCGCGGCCTTTGCCGCTGCCGCCGGCATGCTGGACCAGACGCTGCTGCTGCCGCTGGCCTGCGTCATCGTCGGCTTCATGCTGTTCAATCTGCGCACGCCCTGGCGCTCGCACGCTTCCGTGTTCATGGGCGACGCCGGCAGCGTGCTGCTGGGCTTCGCCCTGGCCTGGTATGCGGTCGACCTGGCGCAGGCGCGCGACGTCATCACGCCGATCACCGCAGTTTGGGTCCTCGGCATTCCGCTGATGGACACCACCTCGCTCATGGTGCGCCGCGTGATAAAGGGGCGCAGCCCGTTCTCCGCCGACCGCGAGCACCTGCACCACATCATCCAGCGCGCCGGCTTCACCCCGGAACAGACAGTCTTCATCGTCTATGCCCTGACGCTGCTGCTGGCCGCTGTCGGCGTCGCCGGCTGGTGGGCCGGCCTGCCCGAATACGTGATGTTCTATGCCTTCATCGCACTGTCACTGCTCTATCTCTACGGCATGGTGCACGCCTGGAAACTGATGAAGAAGCTGCGCCGCCTGCGCAACCGCCTGCTGCGCGCACGGCGAGAACCGGACACGGTCGCGACCGAGCCTGCCCATGATTGACCTGCACTGCCACCTGCTGCCGGGCATCGACGACGGCGCAGCCGACCTCGAGATGGCGCTGCAGATGGCGCGCATGGCGCTGGATGACGGCATCACCACCCTCGCCTGCACGCCGCACATCTACCCCGGTCTGTTCGAGAACGACAGCACCGGCATCCGCGCACAAGTCGAGTTGCTGCGCGGCCACCTCGCCGAGTCCGGCATCCCGCTCGAACTGACCTGGGGCGCCGATGCCCACCTCTCGCCCGACCTGCTGCCGCGACTCAGGGCCGGCACAGTGCCCTCGCTCAACGACAGCCGCTATTTCCTGCTGGAGCCGCCGCACCACGTCGCGCCGCCGCAGTTCGACAGCTATGCCTTCGCCCTGCTCGCCGCCGGCTACGTGCCGGTGATCACCCATCCGGAGCGATTGACCTGGATCGAGGACCATTACCCGATCTTCTGCGCCCTGTCCGACAAGGGCGCCTGGATGCAGGTCACCGCCGGCAGCCTCACCGGGCGCTTCGGCAAGGCCGCGCGCTACTGGGGCGAACGCATGCTGGACGAGGGCCGGGTCGACATCCTGGCGACCGACGCCCACCACCCCGAGCGCCGTCCGCCGCTGCTGGCCGAGGGCCGCGAGGCCGCGGCACAGTGGGTCGGCGCCGAGGAGTCTGTCCATTTGGTCGAGACCCGGCCGCTCGGTATACTTCGTAACCTGGCGCCCGAGGCCATGCCACCGCGCGTCAGCAACGCCGCCGCGTCCCGCGGAAAAGCCCTATGGCAGCGGCTGTTCGGGCGAGCCGCCTGAGGGCGTAAGGAGTCGTACGATGAAACTGAGTATTTATGCCGTTTGCATGTTCGCCGGGCTGGCTTGGATCCAGCCAGCTTTCGCTGCGGGACCCGACCACGAGGCCGCCGTTCCCGCGGCGATCCCGCCGGTGCACGCCAGCGCCGAGGAGTTGCTGGCGCAGGTGGTCAACGAATACCGCATCGGCCCCTCCGACCTGCTGGAAATCTCGGTCTTCCAGGTGCCCGAGCTGTCGCGCACGGTGCGGGTGAACGCCAACGGCGTCCTCAGCCTGCCGCTGATCGGCCAGATCCACGCAGGCGGCTTGACCGGGCAGCAGCTCGAAGCCCTGATCGCGCAGAAGCTGCAGGAAAACTACCTGCAGGACCCCCACGTCAGCGTTTTCATCAAGGAGTTCGTTAGCCAGCGGGTCACCGTCGGCGGCAGCGTCAACCAATCCGGAGTGTTCCCGATCAGCGGCAAGACCACGCTATTGCAGGCGATCGCAATGGCCGGCGGGCTCGGCAGGTTCGCCGTCGAAAGCGATATCCGGATTTTCCGCACCCTGCAGGACGGCTCGAATCAGGTGCTTGTCTACGACCTCAAGCCGATCCGCAAGGGTGAGGCGCAGGACCCGCCGGTGCTCACCAGCGACGTCATCGTCGTGGCGCATTCCGAGGTCCGCGAAAGAGTCCGTGGAATGGCCGAGTTCCTGCGCGATATCGCCGTCTTCGGCGCGCTGTTCTGATGGCCCTGCAGTACCGCTTCCGTTGCGGCGCACCGTCCGCGGTACCCACCTTGCCAAGCTGTAACCCGCCACCCAAACCAACCCCGATCCGCCATGGCGACTGCTGACGAGACCCTGCCGCCAGACCCTGCCGCGCGCCGCTCGCGTGCCCTGGTCGAGCGCCGTGAAACCGCGCTCAGCACCCAGGTGATGCAGGACTGGATGAGCGACGAGGACGACGAGGACTCGATCAACCTGCGCGCCTACTGGGCCGTGATCATGCGGCGCAAGTGGACGGTGCTGACCTTCTTTGCCATCGTCGTCGTCGCGGTGATGACCGCCACCTATCTGACCACGCCCATCTACCGCGCCAGCACCTTGTTGCAGATCGATTCCGAGGATCTCAAGATCGTTCAGTACGAGCAGGTGACGTCGGGCGCGCAGACCAGCTGGGACAGTAGCGAATATCTGCGCACTCAGGAGGAGGTGCTGAAGAGCCGCGCCACCGCCGAGCGGGTGGTGAACGAGCTCAACCTGACCGAGCACCCGGCCTTCAACCAGCCGCCGAAGCCCTCGCTGCTGGAAACCTGGCTGCCGTGGCTGAAGCAGGACAAGGGCGAAGCCCAGGCCGCTACCGGCAACGAAGACATCAGCAAGAAAACCCGTGCCGTGGTCGGCGCGGTGCATGGCGGCCTGTCGGTCGAGCCGGTCGGCAACTCGCGCCTGCTGCGGCTGCACTTCGACAGCCCCGATGCCCGGCTCGCGGCCGAGGTGGCGAATTCGATGGCGCGGGTATTCATCAACCTCAACCTGGCACGGCGGCTGGATGCCACGTCCTACGCCAAGACCTTCCTGCAGGACCGCCTGCAGCAGGTGCAGGCCAAGCTCGAGGAATCGGAAA
>Ga0105094_10000109_pt1 | contig 34175 bp, 27 predicted proteins | sample PPLLak1March2015_2_FD_87023 | JGI IMG/M metagenome (GOLD analysis project Ga0105094, IMG submission 87023) | Freshwater sediment microbial communities from Prairie Pothole Lake near Jamestown, North Dakota, USA - PPLs Lake P8 Core (3) Depth... | ecosystem: Environmental > Aquatic > Freshwater >...
CCAATGTGGACTTCCTGGGACTTGGGAATGGAGACCTGCTGGTCAACAGCATCGACTGGGCCGCGCGCCAGGACAAACTGATCAGCCTGACCCCCAAGCCGGCGATCTCGCGCTTCGTGCTCCCGCCTTCTACCCGGGCGATTGGCGGAGTCTTCCTGATCACGGTGGTGCTGATCCCTGCCGCCGTGCTGGCCACCGGAACCTACGTGTGGTGGATCCGGCGCAAGCGCGGTTGAGGCGAGGCAGAAGATGATTCGGCGCAGCACCTGGTTCGCCCTGGGCATCCTGGCCGTAGCGGTTATGGCGGCGGTGATCGGGTCTCGTTCCAACGGCGACCAACCGGCGGCGCAATCCGAGCGCCCGCCGACGCCCTTGCCTCTGTGGACGATCGAGTCCGATGCCGTTACGCAGTTGGTCATCGAGAGCGGCAAGGGCGAGGTGCTGCTGGCAGCCGGGCGCGATCCTGCCGCCGGATGGATGTTGCATCAACCACTGGCGGGCCCGGCGGACGCCGGGCGTCTGGAGCGGGCGGTGAGCTGGCTGGCCAGCCCGCCGGTCAGGGTGGAGGTCGAGGCCCCCGGCGACCTGACGCCGTTCGAGCTCGACCCGCCGCGCTACCGGGTGCGGGTGATCACCGGACAGGGCGCTGAGCAGGCCTTCGCCATTGGCCGCGCAGCGCCGACCGGGGACATGGTCTACGCCCGAATGCCGGGCAGGACAGGGATCGTGCTGCTGAGTGTCTTAGGTGTGGAGGAGGTGCTCGATTTGCTCGAGCCCCTGCCGCTTGTCCCGACCGCCACACCCCGTGGTGCAACGCCGGAACCTTAAGATGTCCATACGAGCCGCCCCGGACTGGGGTGCGGTCGGCTCGCCGGATTGATTCGGGGCCGGATTGCCTGTATTCTGGAAGTGAGAATGGCTATGAAGCGCAAGAAGATGACGACCGAGAAGACCATGCGGCTGCCCCTGCCGGGGACGGACGATGAGTCGAGTCCGCTTGAGGCGGTGATCGAGGAAGCCCCGGCCGCCGAGGAAGAGAACCCGGCGATTGAGCAGTTGATCGAACTCGGCCGGGAGAGAGGCTTCGTCACCATCGACGACATCCTCTCATTCTTCCCGGAGGCCGAGCGCGACCTGGATCAGCTGGAGGAGACCTACGCCGCCTTGATGACGGCCGGTATCCCTTACCTGGATGAAGTGGCCGAGGTCGAGGACCTGTCCGACGATGACGGCGTTGAGGAAGATGCCGGGCAGCCGGAAGCCGGCGACGACCTGGTTCACCTGGATGCGGATGACACTGTCGGGCTATACCTCAAGGAGGTTGGGCGCGTGCCGCTGCTCACCGCCGAGGAGGAGGTCTCCCTGGCCAAGCGGATCGAGCGCGGACGCAAGGCGCGCGAGGAACTGGCGGCTGGGCCGGTTTCGGCGAAGCGCCGGCGCGAATTGCGCCTGATGATCGAGGACGGCTGGGCGGCGCGCGAGCACTTGATCACTGCCAATTCGCGCCTGGTGATCAGCGTCGCCAAGAAGTACATGGGACGCGGGGTTCCCTTCCTCGACCTGATCCAGGAAGGCAACATTGGCCTGATCCGCGCCGCCAAGAAGTTTGACTATCGCCGCGGCCACAAGTTCTCGACCTACGCCACCTGGTGGATCCGCCAGGCGGTTACGCGGGCCATCGCCGATCAAGGGCGAACCATCCGCGTGCCAGTGCACATGGGCGATCAGATCAACAAGCTGCTGCGCGTCTCGCACCAGCTGACCCAGCGCCTCGGCCGCGATCCATCGACCGACGAATTGGCCGACGCCCTGACGGTTGCCCCCAAGAAGGTCGAGAACATGATCCAGGTGGCGCGCCGTCCGCTGTCGCTCGAGACGCCGACCGACGAAGACGAAGACTCGGTGTTGGGCGATTTCATCCAGGACGAAGAGTCGCTGGCTCCGGCGGAGGCTGTTACGCAGAACCTGCTGCGTGAGCATCTGGCGGAGGTGCTCAACATGCTGCCGCCACGCGAGGTGCGCATCCTGCAGTTGCGCTATGGCTTGCTCGACGGGCAGAGCTACACCCTGGAGGAAGTCGGGCGCAAGATGGGCGTGACGCGTGAGCGCGTGCGCCAGATCGAGGCGCAAGCCCTCAGCCGGCTGCGCCATCCCAGCCACCGGCGCAAGCTCGCCGACTACCTGCGCGACTGACCCCGCTCTCAAGCCAACTCGCCTGCTCACCGGGTATTGCTCCGCAAGTAGGCGGCCGTCCCTTGCCCCCGCACACCCCGGCCCGCTCCCCCAGCGTGGGAGCGGCGGGCGGTGGAGTCCCCGATTGGTGCATCAAGCCGCCGCTAGATTCTCCCATCGAGCTCGAGAGTGCCGCCTTGGCGCCTTCCTGCCTCGGCCGCGCAGAGCGATCCGGCACTCGCGCGGCGGTTCGTGCCAAGACAGGAATTCCCCACAATCCGCCGCCTGCAGGGGTGGGGGGAGGGGGGGCAGGGGGCATGGGGGGCGGGAGTGCAATTCCCGCCCCCCGGCCCCCTGGAAAAAATGTGGGGCGCTTGCGGCCAACGTAATCATGGAGTGCCGGTGTTCACTCACGGAGTTCTGCGCGGCGCTGACGTCGAACGGGGAGCAGACCAATCGGGTTGCAGACGCGAGAGCAAGCATGGGTCAGGAGGATCGGTCATTGTTACGCGCGTCGTATCGTGCCGTGGCTGCGACATGCGGGGCATCCGACGCGCGCCGGGGTGGGGGGGAGGGGGTGCAGGGGGCCTGGGGTGGGGGAGTGCAATTCGCGCCCCCGGCCCCCCCGGCAGAGAAACCGGGCACCGATCGCGTGGACACTGATCCATGAGCGCCAAGCCGACGCCTGCCCCTGGGCTCGGCAGGAATGGACGCGCGGCGATCGACTATGGGATCAGGCTAGACCGTTACTTGACGCGGCTCGCTTGTTCGCTGGCGTCGGATCGCGTTCAACCCCGTGGCAACCGCCAAGGCGATCCACAGGCAGACCATCGGAATCAGGGGCAGGTAGTAGCGCTGGAAGGCGAGCGGGACGGCGGCCAGCAAGCCGATGACTTGGGCAAGGGTGAGCAGAAGCAGCAACGCTGCGTCCCGGCGGATCCCGGGCTGGGGGCTGGTCAGCCGGCGTAGGCCGAGCGCGATGCCCAGCAATGTCAGCAGCAGCGTCGCTGCCCCGCCGAAGGGGCCCCGCAGCACGGTTGTCAACGGATGAGCGAGATACGCCTGCTGCGCCGCGCCCAACATCAGGTCGTAGTTGGCCGCCTCGCGCACCTGAGGGGGTGCGATGAACACGGCCGCGATCAGGGCAATGACCCGCTCGCCCGGCGACTCCACCACCTGCGAGCCGCCCAGCGCGGCGAAGTCCGTGACCTGCATAGTCAACAGCCGGCTGCGTTCGGCGGTCATCGCCGCCAGCGCGGCAGCGGGTTGCCGCCAGGCAACGGGATTCAGGATCACCCACACGCCGATCAGAACGGCACAGCAGGTGGCCAAACGCCGACCCGTGTGGCCTGCCTGGCCGGGGCTCCAGGCCACGCTGAGCAAGCCGACCGGGAGCAGCGGCAACGTCGACTGCTTGGTGGCCAGGGCGAGCCCGAGGCACAACCCCGTCAACCAGGGGAACCGGTCACCCCAGAGCACGCCGACCAGAACCAGGCTCACCGCGAGCATCAGCGCCCCTTCGGCCATGGCCCGCCGGCCATGCAGCAGGACCAGCGCATTGGCGGTGAGCAACAGCACGGCCAGCACCCCGCTGGTTGTGCCGCCCAGCCGGCGTCCGGCGAGGAACAGCGGGAGCAGGCTCAGGGCGACGAGCACAGTACTTGCCATACGCGCCGACTGTAGCAATCCTGCCGCAGGCACAGCGCCCAGCAATCGATTCACTTCCCACGAGGCGGACCAATCCCAATCGTCCGGAAGCGCTTCCACCGGATAACCGGCCGCGCGCCGCCCGATCGCCAGAACATATTTCCCCAGGGGAGCGTTCAGCAGCCGGTAGGACATCTCGGGCGTGATCGCCACTCCGCTGATGTAGGCCAGCGAGGCGGGATCGGATACAAACCGATCGAGGTCCTCGCTTTGCACCAACCAGGAGGTTTCGTCGGGATGAAACGGTAGCGCATCGATTCCCAGGAAGAGAGACGCCGCAAGCAGGGCGGTGACCAGGCCGGCGATCCAGAGTGCCCGGGATGGAGGCCTCATGGCGCAGTTGCCGCGCGGAAGATCAGCATGCCCTGGCTGCCGTAGATGTCGGTGGGGATCTCGTCGACCTGTTCGTACGCGGCCCAGAAGTCCGGATCCTGGAGCAGCGTGTTGCGGCCATACACTTCGAGTATCACCAGCCAGGTGGGGCGAAGGTCGAGGATCAGCTCACTGGGGATGGCGTAGTTGATGACGTACGCCTCGGATGGCAGCGGGTAGTAGCTGCTGGATGCGGGGGTGATCAACCCCACGGTATCGAGCATGTGGGCCGAGGTGAAGTAACCCAGCGTGCCAATGTCGCCGGCCGCCAACACCTCGCCTTCGGCGATTTGCGGCTTGAGGCTCCCGGCCACCTGCTGGTAGATCTCCTCCAGAGCGATGTAGGCCATGCGCGGCGCGGGCCGCCGGGGTCCATGGCCAGAGGTCATCGTCCAGCCATTCAACATCAGCAGCAGTGCCGGAGCGGCAAGAGCATACGCCAGGCGCGGATGCTTGAGGTCGCGCGCCAGCCGCTCGAGTCCGATGAAGATCCCCAACAGGTACATGGGCAGCGGAGGGGCAAGATACCAGCGGAACAGCAGCGGGTTGGCGACGGCATAAGCCAGGAAGAAGATGGCGGGATAGGCGAACATCGGCCAGACGCCGAGGTTGCGGCGCAGGGCAGAGGCTGCACCCAGAAGGTACAGCGCCGGGTAGAGCACCAGGCCGACCCACAGCCAGGCGGTGCCGAACGCCAGGTGTTCCATGAACGGCGTGCCGAAGTGCTGCAGCAGCCGGACGAAGGCCTCTTCGGAGGCTAGCTGATAGGCGACGGCCTTGGCGGCGATCGTCTGCGGCAGTGGACTGCCGTAGCTCGCCCAGCCGAAGAGGGCCCATAGGGTGAGGGGTAGAGCTGCCGCAACCAGCTCCTTCCGGCGAATCGGCAGAGGTTCGGGATTCCAGTGACCTTGCGGCAGGCTGCGGCGGACACGTTCGGTGGCCAGGGGCATCAGGAAGAGCAGGGCGTCGGGACGCGTGAGCAGGCTCAGGGCCCCGACCAGGGCAGCGCCGGCCGGTTGTTCCAGCGAATGCAAGTAGAATGTCGCCAGCATGCAGGCGACAAACAGGCTGGTCTCCATACCGCCGATAGCGAAGGTGACTGACCAGGGCGCGACGGCCCATGCCAGGGCGGCCAGCACGCCTGCCAGCCCCCAACTCAGGCGCCGGCCGAGCAGCACGAGCAGGGCGCAATTCAAACCATCCAGCAGCGCATTCAGCACCACTGCGCTCTGCGGCAGTGTGACGCCGGCTATCCCGGGGAGTGCAGACACGCCGGCGAGCAGCAGCGCGAAGGCCGGCGTGGTGGTGCCGAGCACAGCTTCCCCGGGGTTGTACACCAGCCCGTCTCCAGCGAGCAGGTTCTGAGCATAGCGGAAGGTGATGTAGGCGTCATCGATGATGCGTGGGCCAGGCAACAGTCGCATGCCGACCGCAAGCAGGCCGATCCAGAGGGCAGGACTGCTGAGCACCCGCCGAAGCATATGACGATTATACAGACGGACACCCCAGCCGACCGATCCGGCGCTGGTCCCAGGCAAGTCGCCGCCTTGGCCCTCGGGCTGGCTGCCTTGGCCGTGGCCTTCAAAGCCTGCCTGCTGGCGCTCGACGTGTTCCCGTTCAACTCCGACGAAGCGGTGGTGGCATTGATGGCCCGGCACATCCTCGCCGGCGATGTCCCCGTCTTCTTTTATGGTCAGGCGTACATGGGAAGCCTGGATGCGTTGTTGGTCGCCGGAGCCTTCCGCCTGCTGGGCGAGTCGGTTGCCGCGATCCGCTGCGTCCAGGCTGTGCTCTATGGAACGTCGGTCGCCATGGCCGTTCTGCTGGCGTGGCGCATTCACCAACGGCTGTGGCTGGCTGGCGCGGCCGGCCTGCTGCTGGCGATTCCGTCGGTCAACACGACGCTGTACACGACCGTCTCGCTCGGCGGGTATGGCGAGGCGGTCCTCATCGGCAACCTGCTCATGCTGGCGGCCTGGGAGGCTTGGCGCGCTCCGACACGCTGGGTGGCCTATCTGACCTGGGGGTTGCTGGCCGGATTGGGCATCTGGACCTTCGGCCTGGTGTTAGTCTTCGTCGCCCCGACGGCGGTGCTGGTCGCTCTCAGCCTACGGCCAATGACCCGCTCGCAGGCTGTCCAACGAGCACTGGCCGCCTTGGGCGGGTTCATTGTAGGCTTGCTCCCCTGGCTGGGCTGGACCGCCATCAACGGGACCGAGGCAGCGCTGCGCGAGCTGACCGGCAGTGCAATTGCCGGGGCGAGCCCGGTGGGCCTGCTTCCGGCGCTGGCCTACCGCGCGCTGAATCTGCTGCTGTTTGGCACGACGGTGGTCATCGGGGCGCGTCCGCCGTGGTCGGTCGAGTGGCTGAGCCTGTGGTTGCTGCCGATTGCCATCGCCTTCTGGCTCGCCGTCGGCGGGTTCGCAGTCATGGCGCTCCGGCGACGCGATCCGGCACGCGCCGGGCGCTGGATGCTGGCCGGGGTGGTGGCGGCCACCTTGCTTGGATTCGTCCTCACGCCGTTTGGCGCGGATCCGTCCGGAAGGTACTTCCTGCCGCTGATCGTGCCCCTGGCGGTGTTCGCCGGCGAAATGATCGCCAGCGTACGCGACCGGTATGGCGCCGCATGGTCTGGGGTCCTGCTGGCGGGAATGCTGCTGTTCCACCTGAGCGCGGCGCGCCAGGTCGTGGCCGCCACACCCCCGGGTTTCACCACGCAGTTCGATGCCGCAACCCGGATCGACCACGGCCAGGACCCCGAACTGGTTCGATTCTTGCTCGAGCAGGGGGAGATGCGAGGGTATACCAACTACTGGGTGGCGTACCCGCTCGCCTTTCAAACCCGTGAGGAGCTGCTGTTTGCGCCCGAGTTGCCCTATCACGCGGATCTGCGCTACACCCCGCGCGACAATCGTTATCCACCCTACGCCGAGGTTGTGGCGGCCGCGTCACGGGTTGCCTACATCACCGCCGGTCCGCCGCTCCTCGAAGAGCGGCTGCGTGACGGGTTCCGCCGGCTCGGGGTGGAGTGGCGGGAAGCGGCAATCGGGGACTATCATGTCTTCTATGACCTCAGCCAGCCGGTCCGTCCGGAGGCGCTGGATCTCTTGCCGTAGTTGCGCCGGCCGTCCCATGCGGTGTGAGGCGCGGTGAGTTTCCGCACCCTCGTGTTTCTCCTGGTCACGCTGGCTGTGCTGTTGATGGCCGCCAGCAGCCCGGTTGTCGACAGCGACACCTGGTGGCATCTGCGCGCCGGAACGTGGATGCTGGAGCAGCGCCAGGTGCTGCGCACGGATCCGTTCTCGACCACCCGTCTCGGAGAGCCATGGATCTACCCGGGTTGGTTGGCGCAGATCTCGCTGGCTGCGGCCCACCAGGTGGGGGGGCTGGCGGCGGTCCACCTGTGGACGGGAGCGATCCTCACGCTGACGTTCGTCCTGGTATGGCTGACCCTGGATGGCCCCCTGCTGTTGCGTGCCTTTGTGCTCTTGCTGGCTGCAGCCACCTCGAGTGTCTTCTGGTCGGCGCGCCCCCACATCTTCACGCTGGCGCTGACGGCTGGGTTGGTCTTGCTCCTCGAGCGCTTCATGACGAAGCCCACGCGCTGGATCTGGCTGTCGGTAGGCCTCATGGCCCTCTGGCCGAATCTGCACGGTGCATTTCCGACCGGTCTGCTGTTGATCGGCCTGTACCTGGCCTCGGTCGTGCTCGACATGGCGCTGGAAGTCTGGAAAGGCGCCTGCCGCCTGGCCGAAGGGTGGCAGCGGGTCCGGCGCCCGGCGCTCACCCTCGTCGGCTGTCTGGTGTTCGGCGCGCTGGCGCTCGGGCTCAACCCGCACGGTTTTGCCCTGCTCGGCTACGCCGGCAAGACGCTGTCCATTGGCGTGCTGCGCGACTTTGTCCAGGAGTGGCAATCGCCGGACTTCCACGATCCTCGTTCACAGTTGTTTGTCCTGATGCTGGTGCTGCTGCTGGCAGCCTTTGCTGCGACCGACCGTCGGCCGGCCACGCGCCAGGTGCTGCTCGTCACGGCCTTTGCCGCCATGGCGTTCTTCGCCTGGCGCAACGTGGCGCTGTTCGCGGTCGTTGCGGCGCCGGTGCTTGCGCGCCATGCTGCCTCGGCGCTCGGCCGACTGCCGCCGCTCGGCCGGCGAAACCGCGACCTGCCGCCGAGCCTCGCTCGCAGTCTGAACGTGATCCTGGCCGCCGGCTTTGCGCTGCTGGCAGGCATCCTGCTCGTCAGATTCCTGCAGCCGGCGCAGCTCGAGCGATCCGCATTGAGGACAATGCCCGCAACTGCCGTCCAGCGCATCCAGCAGGACCAGCTTCCCGGCCCGCTGTTCAACAGTTACAACTGGGGTGCATACATCTTGTGGTCAATGTATCCGGAGTACCGCAGCTTCGTCGATGGACGCACCGACCTGTTCGATGATGCGATCCTTCTGGAGTACCTGCGGGCATGGCGAGGCGAACCGGGCTGGGAGGTGCTGCTGGACAAGTGGCAGATCCAGACTGTGCTCGTCGAGCCCATGGCGCCGCTGGCGCTTCGCTTGCAGGCGGCAGGCTGGCAAACAGAGTTCGGCGATGATCTGGCGGTCGTGTTCACCCGGCCGGAGCGTTGAGGCGAGATGCGAATATGGATGAGGATCAGCGGATGCTGAGCTTGGCGCCAGTCGTGCCAGGGGTCCGACGGTGACCTCTTCGCCGCGCCCCCGCTGGGTTGGCCCGCTGGTGATCGTCCTTTCACTGGGCCTGATCGCCGGCCTGACGATCGTGAACTACCAGTTCGCCCAGGCATCCCCTGGCGGGAACGACTTCCTGGCCCGCTGGAATGCGGCCAACATGTGGCTGAAGGAAGGCTTCAACCCTTACGACCCCGCAGTCAGTCTGCGCTCGCAAACTTACATCTACGGCCGGGCGGCCAACCTGGAGGCCGGAGAGGACCTGGCCCACTTCGTCTACCCGCTGCCCTCGATGATCTTCTTCGGCCCGTTCGGCCTGCTTCCGTACGATCAGGCGCGAGCCTTGTGGATGACCGTGCTGGAGATCGGCCTGGCGCTCCTGGCGGTGCTCGGCCTGGCTGCGGCGCGCTGGCGGGCGCCGACGGCGCTGCTCATTGCCCTGCCGGTGTTCTCGGTGCTCTGGTATCACGGCGTGCGTGCCGTGATCGTCGGCCAATTTTCCGTCATCGAAAGCCTGCTGCTGATCGGCGCGCTGGTGGCGATCCAGCGCGAGCGCGACCTGCTCGCCGGGGCGCTGCTGGGACTGTCGATCTGCAAGCCGCAGATGGCCTTCCTGCTGATCCCCTTTGGGTTGCTGTGGAGTGTCAGCCGGAGGCGGTGGCGTGTTCCCGCAGCGTTTGCGATCGTCTCCGTGGGTCTGGTGGCGGCCTCCTTTGCTCTGATTCCCACATGGCTGATCGACTGGCTGCGACAACTCTACGCTTACCCCAGCTACACTGCCCTCGGCTCGCCCATCTCGATCTTTGCCGAAGCGCTGCTGGGGGACGGTCGCTGGCTGACCTGGCTGCTCTCGGGTGCGCTGCTGCTGGCGTTGCTCTGGGAGTGGCGTTCCTCCATGGGCAGCGCCGACCCGGTGTTCCAATGGACGGCCGCATTGACATTGGCCATCACCAATCTGGTCGCCTTCCGCACGGCAACCACGCACTACATCGTTCTCCTGCCTGCGCTCAGTCTGATGTTTGCTGAATGGAGCCGGCGATGGGGGCGGCCGGGAGTATGGGCAACGGGAGCAACCCTGGCCGCGCTCGGCCTCGGCCTATGGGCGCTCTTCCTGGTCACGGTCGAGGGCAATCAGGAGAGTGCCACGATGTACTTCCCCGTGCCAATCCTCTCGCTGCTTGGGCTGTGGTGGATCCGTTGGTGGGTGCAGCGCCGGGCGCTCACAGCCTTTCGCTGAGGGAGGGGATCGCCGCGTTGTTGACCCGCGCACGGAGGTGGTGGAGCGAGTGGACGGCGAGTCCGGCGCGGCTCCCACTCGCCGCGCTGGCGTGGGTCGCCCTGGCACTCGCCTTGCGCCTTGCGGGCATCGCTTCGAGACCCGTCTGGTATGACGAGGCATTCAGCGTCTTACTGGCGGCGCGGCCAGTCGGCGATCTGCTGGCGGGGACCGCCGCCGACACCATGCCTCCGGGCTACTACCTCGCGCTGCAACTCTGGATGACCGCCGGACAGAGCATAGGATACCTCAGGGCGCTCAATGTGATTCTGGGTGTGCTGCTTGTCGGGCTGACGTTCGCGATGGCGCGCGCATGCTTTGACCCCCGCTCGGCGTCCTGGGCGGCGATCCTGGTGGCCGCCTCACCCCTGCTGATCTATCACGCCCAGGAACTGCGCATGTACACGCTGCTGGCGTTGTCGCTGGGGCTATACGCCTACACAGTCTTTGAGTTGATGGTGGCGCCCGAACGGCGCCCATCCTGGGGATGGTGGGCCGGGCTGATCGGCGCAGGTGCGCTCGCCCTGTACACCCACAACCTGGCCATCTTCTCGCTCGTGGCACCGAATGTCTATCTGCTGATTCGAAGGTCATGGCGCAACCTGGCACGGCTCGTGCTCGCCCAGGTCGGGATGGCGATGCTCTTCCTTCCATGGCTGATCGTCGTGCCCGGACAGGTCGCCAAGATCCAGGCTGCCTTCTGGACGCCGCGCCCGGGCGCATTGGAGATCGTCCAGGCTGTCGTCGGCTTTCATGCGGCGCTGCCATTGCCCCCGGCGTGGCTCCCGCTGGGAGTGACGGCTGCCATGGTGGCCCTCATTGGAACGCTCTACGTCGTGGTGCGGCAAGCCTGGGGAAAGCCCGCCACGGGCTATCTGCTGGCGCTCCTGTTCGTGCCCCCTGGGCTGCTCTTGCTCGCCTCGTACATCATGCGCCCGCTCTTCGTTCCGCGAGCGATGCTGCTTTCCCTCATCGCTTACCTGATCCTCGCCGGGTGGGTGATCGCCTCGGCCCGGCCCCGCTTCCTGGCGTGGACCGTGGCGGCAGCCTTCGGGATTGCGGCCGCGGTGGGACTGCCGGCCCAGTTCAGCCACGATACCTTTCCCCGATCGCCATTCGATCAGGCCGCCGCTCATCTGGCCACCACTGAGGCGCCCGGGGATGTGGTCGTCCATGACAACAAGCTGAGCTTCTTCCCGATGCACCTCTACGCGCCGAACCTACTGCAAGCGTTCCTTCCGGACGAACCGGGCTCTCACAATGACACGCTGGCGGCGCCAACCCAACGGGCTTTGCACTTGGTCCCCTCGCCGGGGATCGAGGAAGCAGCGCAAGGAGCCCGTCGGATTCGCTACGTCGTCTTTGAACGGGCACTCGAGGAGTATGCTGCGCGTCCCGAGGGCAAGCCTCCGGCGCTGGCGTGGCTGCAGTCCAACGCCAGCCTCGCCGCGACGACGGCGTTCAACGACCTATGGGTCTATGACTTTCAGCTGGCGCGCTGACCCGCCCCGTGGGCTGCGACCGCATGCCGTCGGACTGCCGCCGCGCAACCGGGCATCGGCGACACGCGAGGCGCAGCGGCGCAAGGTCCCTGGCGCTTCCGGCTCAAGCGCGTCGGCTGCAGCCTGTGGCTCGATTCTGGGACTGTGCCTCCCGGTGTACAGTTCACCTGGGCTTGGGCAGCGTCCTCCGTTGGGCTGCCCGGCCGGCGCGGTGGCTTTGGCGCGATTCCTCAGGGGCTTGTCCTCACACTGCGCCGTGCGGCGGGAGGCAGGACCAGCATGACGAGTGACTCGTTTCAGGGTGCTTTGGCCAGCCCGGAGCGGAAACCCGCCCTGGCTTCGCGCCCGGGCGTGAGCCGAGCGGTCCTGGGTTCCCTCGGGATTGTCGCCCTCATCGCCGCCTTGCTGCTCGTCAAGCAGGTCCGGCGGTGGGTCACCTGGAACCCTGCCGCCGTGCTGATCGGGGAGGAATCGCAGCCGGCCTATCTCACCCGCCGACTCGGCGGCTTGCAGCTGGCGATCGATGGGATGGAGCGCTTGCCCCCAGACAGCCGTGTGCTCATGCTCTGGGAACCCCGGGCGCTCTACTGTGCGCCGCGCAGTGTTGCCGATCCGTGGATCGACCGCTGGTTGCTCGAGCGGCGCCTCCCCGGCGCTCCTGAGGTCATCCGTCAGGCCTGGGGCCAGGAGGGGGTGACGCACGTCCTGCTGTTCGAGACGGGCAGGGCGTTCGTCGAGCAGCTCGACCCGCGCTACACGCCTGCCGACTGGGGGGCGCTGGATGAATTGCTGCATAGCCTGCGCCGCATCGAAGCGGCCGGCGAGGGCTATGCATTGTATGGGCCGCCATGATGCGCCGCATCGACTTCCTGGCCGTGGCCGCGCTTGGACTGAGCGTCGCCCTGATCGGATCATGGGCGATTGCCTCACCGGGTTACATGGACGCGGAATACTACTTCGCCACCGCGCGCCAGCTGGTGCAAGGCAGCGGATTGCGCGAGCCGTTCCTTTGGAATTTCCTCGACGATCCCGCCGGGATCCCGCATGCCTCGCACCTGTACTGGATGCCGGGCGTCAGCCTGGTCGCCGCGGCCGGCATGTCGCTGCTCGGAGAAGGCTTCCGTGCTGCGCAGGCGCCGTTCATCCTGCTTGCAGGGACGATTCCGGTGCTGACGGCATGGCTGAGCCACCGCACGTATCCGTCACGCCAGCGGGCATGGCTGGCGGGCGCGCTGGCGGCATTCCCGGGATTCTTCCTGCCTTACCTGCTGACGACCGATGCCTTCGCGCTGTATGCCTGGTTGGGGGCGCTGGCGCTCTTCGCCTTCGCCTTTGCTCACCAACTGCCGCAGGGACGCCGCTGGCTGCTGGCGGGGGCACTCGCCGGCCTGTGTCACTGGACGCGCGCAGACGGCGCGCTGATGCTGCTGGTCGGGGTCGCCGCGCTGCTGCTGATGCCACGGGCGCGGCTGCGCAGCGCAGCGTTCCTGATCGTCGGGTATGTCCTGGTCATGCTTCCCTGGTGGGCGCGCAACCTGAGTGAGATCGGCTCACCGTTTCCCAGCGGTCTGGCGCGTTCCCTGTGGTTCGCCGACTATGATGACCTGTTCTTGTTCCCCGCCTCCGATTTGACGCCAGCCCGCTGGTTGGCCCAGGGGCTGGGGTCGATCGGCCGGGTGCGCCTGCAGGCGCTCGCCTCGAACCTGCAATCGCTGGTTGTGGTGAACGGGCTGGCCTTTCTTGCGCCGCTCGCCATCTGGGGCGGCTGGCGGCATCGAGCTGATCCGGTGGTCCGCCTCCATGCGATCTACCTCGCCGCCCTCCTGCTGGTGATGTCGCTGGTCTTCCCCTTTGCCGGGCCGCGGGGGGGCTTTTTTCACTCCAGCGTTGCCGTCATGCCCCTGGTGTGGATCCTCTCGGCCATCGGCCTGGAGGCGTTCGTCGAAGCGGGCGTGCGGCGGCGTGGCTGGCACGCGGTGCGTGCCCGACGCATCTTTGGCGTGGCGGCCATCGGTCTGGCGGCCTTCGTGACCGTCTTCGTCTATCAGCAGCGGGCTCTCGGACCGAGGGGGGGTGGTCTGGCATGGCAGGCAAGCCAGGCGAGGCAGCAGGCGATCGTCGAAGCATTCCCCGTTCTGCGCACGACGCGGCTCGCGGTGGCGGTCAACGATCCCCCGGGGTTCCACCTGGCGGGCGGCGCGCACGCGGTGCCCATTCCGGATGGCGGGCCGGAGATGCTGCTTGAGGCAGCGGCGCGCTATGGCGTGGGCTGGGTCGTGCTCGAGTTCGATCATCCCCACGAACTATCAGCGTTGTATGCGCGGCCGGCGGGCGCCCCAGGCCTGCGTCTGGCTGGCGCAGCGAGATCGCCGCAGGGGAATCCGGTCTACCTACTCGAGATCTTGCCGCGCGGGGAGGGCGGATGAGCCGTCGCCGTCTGAGCATGGCCAAGGTGCTCCCCGTCGCAGCGATCGTGCTCATGCTGCTGCTGTACCTCGCCGCCAGCGCGTCGAAGCTGCGCCTGGGGTTCCCGCTGGATGACGCCTGGATTCACCAGACATACGCCCGCAATCTCGTCCGCCTGGGAGAATGGTCGTTCATTCCCGGGCAGCCCAGCGGCGGATCGACCGCGCCGCTGTGGACGCTGGCACTCAGCCTGGGATTCTTGCTCGGGCTTGCGCCGCTTGCCTGGAGCTATGCCCTGGGGGCAGGGATCTGGATCGGGCTGGCCGTGGGGAGCGCACGCTGGTTCGCCCGGCGCAATCCGCCACTGGGGCGCAGTGCATGGATCATCGCCCTGGTCATTGGCTGCGAGTGGCATCTGGCATGGTCCGCTGCTTCCGGCATGGAGACGCTGCTCTTCGCACTGGTGGTCGTGCTGACGATGCTGGCGCTCGAACGCGGCACAGCAGCCTGGGCGGTGGGCGGGTTGATCGCGCTTGGCGTCTGGGTGCGTCCGGATGCGCTGACACTGTTGCTCCCGGCGGTCCTCCAGCTCGCGTGGCGGGGGGAGAAGGCATCCGGCGCGCGGGTCCGCAGCCTGATCGGTCTGTCGCTCGGGGTGAGCATGGCGCTGCTGCCTTACTTCGCCTTCAACCTGCTCGTTGCTGGCGCGCCGTTCCCAAGCACGCTCTACGCCAAGACGCTCGAGTACGGCTCCCTCACTGCGCAGCCGCTGGTCTGGCGCTTCCTCAGGCAGTTCCAGGCACCCCTGGCCGGCGTTGTCGCCGTGCTGCTCCCCGGCATCCTGTTGAGCGCACTCGGCGACGTGCGGCGGCGGGCATGGGCCCGGCTGGGCCCTGCGATCTGGGTGGCAGCCTACCTCGGCGTATTCGCGCTGCGTCTGCCGGTGGTCTACCAGCATGGACGCTACGCCATGCCGGTCATCCCGGTATTGATCGTCCTGGGTATGGAGGGGATGTTGGGCTGGGTGCAGCTGCGGGCCGAAAGCAGGGCGCGGCGCGTTGTTTCGCGAGCCTGGGTGGGGACGACCCTGGCTGTGACGCTGATCTTCGCTGGCCTGGGCGGGCGCGCCTATGCGCAGGATGTGGCGATCATCGAGACCGAGATGGTCGACACGGCGCGCTGGATCCGGGACAACACGCCGGCCGCTGCGCGGGTGGCGGCCCACGATATCGGTGCCCTGGGGTACTTCTCCGAACGCGCCACGCTCGACCTGGCGGGGCTGACCTCGCCAGAGGCGATCCCGATCCTGCGCGACGAATCGGCGCTGCAGGCCTGGATCGAGCGGGAGCGAGCCGACTACCTGATGACCTTCCCCAGCTGGTACCCCCGGCTGAGTGAAGTGGGGACGCCGGTCTATGTCAGTCAGGGTGAGTTCAGCCCTGCTTCCGGGGGGGAAAACATGGTGGTGTACGCGTGGCCGGGCGCGGAGGGTTTCTCGCCGTAGGGTGGCTGTGCTATACTCGCCGCAATTCACCGGTGGCGGAGTGCGCAATGGACAAGATCGGCGTCATCATTGTCGACGACCACCCGCTTTTCCGGGAGGGCGTCCGCAACGTCATCAACGGCGAGCCCGATCTGCAAGTGATCGGCGAGAGCATCAGCGGTGAAGACGCGCTGCCGTTGCTCAAGGAACTACGCCCGGACGTCGCCCTGGTCGATGTCAACCTGCCCGGGATCAACGGCATCCAGGTTACCCGCCAGGTGGGGACGGAACGCCTGCCGATCGCGGTTGTGCTGCTGACGGCGTACGACGATGTCGAGCAGGTGCTGCATGGCTTCCGCGCCGGGGCCTCGGCGTACTGCTCCAAGGACATCCAGGCAGGCAAGCTGGTGGATGTCATCCGCCAGGTGGCGCGCGGCTTCTTTGTCGTGGGCGATCAGGTGTACGACAAGAACGGCATTGGCGAGTGGCTGGAGAAGGGGGTCGAGAGCGTGCGCCGGCCGCACCTGGATGGCGAGGTGGAGGCTTTCTCGCCCCTCTCGCCGCGCGAGATGGAGATCCTGCAGTACGTCACGCGTGGCATGAGCAACAAGGAGATCGCCGGTCGCCTGGGAATCAGCCACCAGACGGTGAAGAACCACATGACCGCCATCCTGCACAAGCTCGATGTCGAAGACCGGACCCAGGCAGCGGTCTACGCCTTGCGCCACGGCTGGGTTCGCTTGCAGGACACGCGCAAGTAGAGTGGAACAGGCATGATGCAGAAAGAGGAGCCCACTGAAGTCAGCCTGGTTGAGGCCTTCATTGAGGAGGCGAAGGCCGAGCTGGTCACGCGTCAGCGCCAGGCCAAGGAGATTGGCCTGCTGGTCGAGCAGAGCCAGGGCGAGGTCGACAAGCTGGCCCAGCGCAACACCTCGGCCGCAGGTGAACTGCACCAGCTGGTGGCCCACTTTGACACCGTTCCGCGCGAGGACATCAAGGCCACGTACGAGAAGGCGATGGACACGCAGCAGCGGCTATTCACGATGCGTGGACAACTGGAGAAGCTGCAAGCCGACCAGGTGCACCTCAGGGACTTCGCTACCTTCGCCGAGCGCACGATCGGTTTGCTCGAAGGGGGCGCTACGCCGCTGTCCGGCGGGCCGGCGGTTACTGCGACGATCGGGATCGAGGAGATCATCGAAGCTCAGGAAGATGAGCGGCGCAAGATCTCGCGCTTGATCCATGACGGCCCGGCGCAAGCCCTGGCCAATTTCATTCTGCAGATCGAGATTGCCCTACGGCTGTTCTCCGTCGATCAGGAGCAGGCGCGTCAGGAGCTGACGGCGCTCAAGACCTCGGCCAACGCCACCTTTGCCAACGTGCGCGATTTCATTTTCGATCTGCGCCCGATGATGCTCGACGATCTTGGCCTGGTTCCGACCGTGCGGCGTTACGTCGATGCCTTCAAGGACAAGACCGGGCTGGCGGTGACGGTGGTTGTCACCGGCTCGGAGCGCCGGGTTGAGTCGCACCGCGAGGTGCTGATCTTCCGGGCGGTGCAAAGCCTGCTGGGCAACATCCGCGAGCATGCCCAGGCGACCCAGGCCAAGGTTGGCCTGGACATGGACGCCGGCCAGATCCGGGTCAGTGTGGAGGACAACGGGCGCGGCTTCGACCGGGAGGCGGTGCTGGACGAGCAGGCGCCCGAGCGGGGCCTGAAGCACCTGGCCAAGCGCATTGAGCAGGTCGGCGGCAGCCTGGAGGTCGAATCGACCCCCGGATCCGGCACGCGTATTGCCTTTGCCATCCCGGTGGAGTGAGCAAGGCGTCTGTAAGGAGCCAGGGCCAGGCCTGCCCTGCGCGGACCGAGGTCCTATTGAGCGGCGCTTCCCCGGCTCCCTATAATGAGGGCACCCCAGAAGCCTTGGGAGACCGGCAGGAAAGGAGGAAGGAGCCATGTTGTTCGCCCCGAAGGAAAGAGGACAGGGTTTGGTCGAGTACGCGCTCATTCTCGTCTTGGTGGCCGTCGTCGTCATTGTCATTCTTGCGCTGCTTGGACCGGCCATCGGCAACGTGTTCAGCAACATCGTCACCAGCATCTAGCGCCCATGCCGGCACTGCCGGTTGGGCCGGGACTGAGCACGAGCTGAGGAGGAGCCCTATCGGCGATAGGGCTCCCTGTGTCGAAGGGGAAGCCTCGATCCGGCATGCCGGGTCGGACGGCTTTGGCTTGACAACGGGTTTGCTGAAAGTATGATTGCCAGACGGTTGCCGATCTGAGGGACCGCCTAAGGAGGAACAGGATGCGCCGCGGACGAATGCTGATCCTGGTCGCGATGGTGTTGCTGCTGGGCGTGCTGGCGGCTTGGCTGGTCCTGACGCGGATCGGAGGCGGCGGAGGGGGCGCGCCGTCTGAGGAGGAAGCACCGCCGGATATTGGCGGCATCGTGATCGCTGCGCAGGATATCGCCCGCGGCTCGGTTGTGCCCGAGAACGCCCTGGTCGTTTCGCCGTACCCGCGCGACCTGATCGTCGAAACCATGCTGACCGACATCACCCAGGTGGCCGGGAAGTACGCCCGCCTGGACATCGCCCGCGGCATGCCGATCACGCAGAACATGTTGACCGAGGAGCCAGGCAAGCTGCTCGGCCAGGGCAGCAAGGCGGCGGTCGCCATCCCGCCTGGCCTGACTGCCATCTCGGTGCCGATCACCCGGCTGTCGAGCGTGGCCTTCGCCCTGCGCAACGGCGACAAGGTGGACGTGATCGTCAGTGCGGTGGTGCTTGACATGGACGAGGATTTCCAGTCGGTGCTGCCGAATGACACCTTGCTGCTGCTCGGCCAGGACGGCGGCAATCGCACCGGGTATGCCTGCACGGAATTGAAGCAGGGGGAGCGGGGCCCGGAGTGCGTCAACCCCGAACCGCCGCCGATGGGCAAGCTGGAGATCGTGCCCGAGACCGACGTCCCGCTATACCAGACGCCCGTCGAAGGGCAACGCCCGCGCTTGGTCTCGCAGCGCTTGATCGAGAACGCCACGGTGCTTCAGGTTGGCTCGTTCAAGACCGCCGATGAGGAGGCGCTCGGGCAGCTGGCAGCGGTGCAGCCGCAGGGCGTCGGCGCGCCCTCCGCCGCAGAAGGACAGACCCCGACCGTGCTCCCGCCGGACGTTGTCACATTGATCGTCACGCCGCAGGATGCCCTGGCGCTCAACTGGGCGATGAAGGCCGGGCTGGACTTGGTCTTCACGCTGCGCGGTCCGAACGACGTCACGGCGACCACCACCAGCAGCGTCACGCTGGGGTACCTGTTTGAGAACTACCGCATTGAAGTGCCGGAGCCATTGGACTTTGGAGTCGAGCCGCGCCTGACCAAGCCGATTGTGCCGGTGTTGCCCAACGACGCTGCGCCGCCGGCGCCGGTACAGTAAGCACGCCAGGATGAGGCCGCATGCCTGAGCCGGCTGGCGAGAGCATCCGCGTCCTGATCGTCGACGATATTGCGGAGTTTCGCGAGAACATCCGCAAGCTCCTTCAGTTTGAGAAGGACATCGAGGTCGTCGGCGCAGCGCGGACCGGCCAGGAAGGGCTGGAGATCGCCCGCGCCACCCGTCCGCATGTTGTGGTCATGGACATCAACATGCCCGACATGGACGGCATCAGCGTCACCCGCGAGCTGCTGCGGGATGTCGAGTTCGCCCAGATCATCATTGTCTCGGTGCAGAACGAAGCGCACTACATGCGCGAGGCGATGCGGGCCGGCGCCAGCGATTTCATCCCCAAGCCTCCCTCCACGGAAGAGCTGATCACCTCCGTCCGTCAGAACGGGCTGGCCGCGATCGATAAGGAGTTGCGGGCCCAGGAGCGGGTGGTCCTGACGGGGCGAGGGGGGCCCACCGGGCCCTTGGTCGCCTCGCAGGGCAAGCTGATCGCGGTCTACTCGGCCAAGGGCGGGGTAGGATGCACCACGCTGGCCACCAACCTGGCCATCGGGCTGAACGCCGAGCACACCCCGGCGGTGCTGGTCGACGGCCATCTGCAGTTCGGCGATGTCTCGGTGTTTCTCAACATGCAGGTCAAGCTGAGCATGGTCGATCTGGCGTCGCGGGTCGAGGAGCTCGATCGCGAGTTCGTCGATGAGATCCTGATGTCGCACGCCTCGGGCCTGAAGGTGCTGCCGGCGCCGCCGCGCCCGGAGATGGCTGACGAGATCCACGCCGACCAGGTGCGGCCGGTGCTGCGCTGGCTAAAGGGCGTGTTCGCCTATGTCGTGGTGGATACTTCGTCCACGATGGACGACACAACCCTGGCGATCCTGGAGGAGGCCGATCTGATCCTGGCCGTCGCCACGCCTGAGATCCCGGCGATCAAGGACGCCCGGCTGTTCCTCGATCTGGTCGGGATCCTGGGAATGCCGCGCGAGCGCATCTTCTTCGTGCTCAACAAGATGGACAAACGCAGCGGCATCGCCGCCGCGGCCGTGGGCGAGAACCTGAAGAAATCGGTGGATGCCGAGATCCCGTTCGTCGATCAGGTGGTTACCACTTCGATCAACAAGGGTGTTCCGCTGCTGCTAGGGGACAAGACCAAGATGCCAGCCAAGAATCTGTTGGATCTGGTAGCGGCCGTGAAGGAGAGACTGCTGGCAGAGCCGGTGGAGGCAGAAGCCGAGGAGCAGGCGGTGGAACGGCCGCGGCTGTTCTCCCGCTAGCAAACCGGCCGGGGGTCGCTGAGGAGGTGGATGGATGTCGTTGTTGAGCAAGATCGAGAAGGAGGCGCAGCGTCCTGCGCCCAGCGGAGCAGCGCCCGCGGCGCCCGGCACCACGCGCCTGCAACCGGCGCGGGCGCGCCCGACGGCGATCTCGAGCGAGACCCGCGGCGATCCGATCACCGGGTTGAAACTGCGCGTCCAGAACAAGCTGTTGGCTGAGCTTGACCCCTCGATGGATGTCAGCCAGACGGCAGAAGTGCGCAAGACGATCGAGGACCTTTTCGAGAGCATCCTGACCGAGGAGAAGATCGTGCTTTCCCGGCCGGAGCGCCGCCGCCTGTTCGAGCAGATCGTGGCGGAGATTCTCGGCCTCGGGCCGCTTGAGCCGCTGCTGGCCGACGAGACCATCACGGAGATCATGGTCAACGGGGGCAAGAACATCTACATCGAGCGCAGCGGCAAGATCTTTCGCGAGCCGGCAGCCTTCGAGAGCGACGATCACCTGATGCGCATCATTGACCGCATCGTGTCGCCGCTCGGTCGCCGCATCGACGAGTCCAGCCCGTACGTGGACGCCCGCCTGACCGACGGCTCGCGCGTTAACGCCGTCATCCCGCCGATCTCGCTGGTCGGCCCCACGCTGACCATCCGGAAGTTCGCCAAGATCCCGATCACCGTCGACCAGATGGTCGAGTGGGGGACGGTGACGGCGGAAGCCGTCGAGTTCCTCAAGGCCTGCGTCATCGGCCGCATCAACATGGTGGTATCGGGCGGCACCGGATCCGGCAAGACCACATTCCTCAACCTGCTCTCCGGCTACATCCCATCGAACGAACGCATCATCACCATCGAGAACGCCGCCGAGCTCCAGCTGCGGCAGGAACATGTCGTCACGCTGGAATCGCGCCCCCCGAACATCGAGGGCCGCGGCGAGGTCACCATCCAGAACCTGGTGGTCAACTCGCTGCGAATGCGGCCTGACCGCATCATCGTCGGCGAGATCCGCTCCGAAGAAGCGCTGGACATGCTCCAGGCGATGAACACCGGTCACGAGGGTTCGATGACCACGGCGCACTCCAACAGCCCGCGCGATACCCTGTCGCGTATCGAGACCATGACCTTGATGGCTGGCATGGAGCTGCCGATACGCGCCATTCGGGAGCAGATCGCCTCCGCCCTGGAGCTGGTCGTCCATCTGGAACGGCAGCGGGACGGCACGCGCAAGGTCAGCCATATTTCCGAGATCCAGGGGATGGAAGGCGACGTCATCACCATGACCGATATCTTTGTCTTCGAGCAGACCGGCTTCGAAAACGGCAAGGTAATTGGCCGGCTGCGCCCAACCGGGCTGCGCCCGAGGTTCATGGACAAGATCGAGCAGGCTGGCATTCGCCTTCCGGCCTCGATCTTCGGTGTGGGCGAAAGGAGCCGCTACTAGGCGATGGACCTGGCCAACCTGATCCTGTACATCGGAGGCACGATTGGCCTGCTGTTGCTGGGAGTTGGGGTCGTCTCGTCATTGATCGGCCGCAGGACGGTGGTCGAGGAACGCTTGGGGCGCTATGCCGAGACCGGCGGGATGGTCCTGCCCGCCGCCGAGGTCGAGGTCAAGCGCAAAGAGAAGCGCACAACCGCCTTGAGTGACTTTCTCAACCGGTTGGGCGAGGGCACTGACCGCTTCAACAAGATCTCGCGCAATCTGGCCCGGGCCGACATCAAGCTGCGTCCGGCGGAGTATATTGCCGCCCAGTTGATCAGCGCGGTCCTGCTCGCCTTGATCGCCCTGGTGCTTGGCGGAAGCGGGATCTTCGCGATCGTTGGCCTGGTAGTCGGATACCTGCTGCCCCGGATGTATGTCTCCCGGGCGCAGAAGCGCCGCTTGAAGATGTTCGATCAGCAGCTCGGCGACATGCTGAACCTGATGGTCAACGGGCTGCGCGCAGGCTACTCCACGCTGCAAGCGATGGAGGCCGTGAGCCGCGAGCTGCCTTCCCCGATCTGCGATGAATTCCGTCGCGTGGTCCAGGAGATGCAGCTGGGCCTGTCGATGGAAGATACCTTGGACCACTTGCTGCGCCGCATCCAGAGTGAGGATCTGGACCTGGTGATCACGGCGATCAATGTGCAGCGCGAGGTGGGCGGCAATCTCGCCGAGATCCTGGACACGATCTCCTTCGTGATCCGTGAACGCGTGCGGATCAAGGGCGAGATCGCCGCGCTGACCGCGCAGGGGCGGGCGACGGCCTGGGTGATCAGCGGCATGCCGATCGCTCTGTTCTTCCTGCTGCTGGCCATCAATCCGGAGTACATCAAGAAGCCGTTCGAGGTTGGCGTCCCGGTGTTCATGGACTCCGGGGTTTGTGGAATTGCCTGGGTGTGCGTATCGATCGGCCTGGTCGGGTCGGGTTTTGCCATCGTTCAGAAGATGGTTAAGATCGACATCTAGGAATGCCCGCCCGGATCGGGCGGGGGAGAACAGCACATGGCGATAGCGATCATCCTTGGGATTGCAGTCATCGGGGCCGTGGTCCTGGTTGTGGCCGGGATCCGCTCCCCGGAGGCCAAGAACTCGATCCAGGACCGGATGGCGGCGTATGCAGTGCGCGACGAAGCGGTCACGCTCGAGCAGATCGAGCTTTCCGAGCGTTTTCACGAGCGCGTCATCATTCCACTGCTCAACCGCATCGGCACTATGGCCGCCCGCTTCACGCCGCAGGCGACGCTGGATTCGGCCAAGAAGAAACTGGAAACCGCCGGGCTCCAGATCGATCCGGCCTTCTTCCTGTCGCTGCGCTTCGTGCTGGCTGCGCTGTTCGGCGGCGGCATCCTGATTGTGTACCTGGTGACAGGACGCAACTTCCTGCAGGGCCTTGGGCTCAGTGTGCTGTTCGCCGCGCTCGGCTTCTTCTTCCCCGATCTTTGGCTGCGCAGCCGTGTGTCGCGGCGACAGAAAGGCATCTTCCGCGCCATGCCGGACGCGCTTGACCTGCTGACGATCTGCGTCGAGGCCGGCCTGGGGTTTGATGCTGCCATGGCCAAGGTGCATGAGAAGTGGGAGAACGACCTGGCCCTGGAGTTCGGGCGGGTGATCCAGGAGATCCGCCTGGGTAAGCTCCGCCGAGATGCGCTGCGCGACATGGCGGACCGTCTGCAGGTGACCGAGATGACCAGCTTCGTGGCGGCGATCATCCAGTCGGAGCAACTTGGTGTCAGCATGGCTAAGGTTCTGCGCATCCAGTCGGATCAGATGCGGGTGCGCCGCCGGCAGCTGGCCGAGGAAGAGGCGCACAAACTCCCGATCAAGATGATCTTCCCCATTGCCCTGCTGATCTTTCCATCGATCATGGTGATCCTGCTCGGGCCGGCGGCCGCCAGCCTGATGGGTTCGGCGCTGGGCGGCATTCTGGGATTCTCAGGCGGCTAAGGGCTGTTTCGCCCGCCGTCGCCAGGAGGCGGCATGGGGCGCCAGGAGGACCGGCAGCCAAATCAACCTGCTCGCACCCGGCTCCAGCCGCTGCTGGAGCTTGTGTTTCCCACGCGTTGTCTGGGCTGCGGCTGTGTCGGGAAGGTCTGGTGCGCGCAGTGCGACAGTACACTTGAGCCGCTGCGCGGGCCGCTGTGCGCCCTGTGCGGGGAGCCGCTCGATGGCCGCTCCGGCTGCCGCCGCTGCACCTCATCGGACCTGTCTTTTCCCATTCGCTCCTTCGCCCGCTATCGTGGCCCGCTGGCCAGGGCATTGGTGCAACTGAAATATCGCCCGTCGACCGAGATGGCCGCCGTCATGGGGGAGTGGTTGAGCCAGGTGGTGCGCCAGGCCGATTGGCACCCCGAGATTGCGGTGCCCGTCCCCCTCGGGCACGCCCGGCAGCGCCGGAGAGGGTACAATCAAGTGGCGCTCATTGCATCCAGCCTGGCCGGGAGCTCTGGGATGGAATTCCTGCCCGCTGCCATCCAGCGCACCCGCGAGACGCCCTCGCAGGTCGGGCTGGACGCGGAGGCGCGCCGCCGGAATGTGCAGGGCGCCTTCCAGGCAAGACCCCAGGATGTGCAGCACAAATCGGTGTGTCTGGTCGATGATCTGATGACGACCGGAGCGACGCTCGCTGCCTGCGCCGACGCCGTGCTCCTGGCTGGATGCGAGGCAGTCGTCGCGGTCACGGTTGGACGGGCATGATCCGCATCCGCGTGGGGCGACCCCCAAGGAGGCAAGATGACGGTAGCCGTTGAGATCAGTGTTCGCAATCTCGATCTGAATGACCGCTTGCGGGACTATGTGGTCAAGAAAGCCGGCAAGCTCGACAAGTACCTGGACATCATCGAGGAGGCCAAGGTCGACCTGGCGTTCGACAAGGCGGCCCGCAGCAGCGACGACCGCCAGGTTGCGCAGTTGACGGTGCGCGGCAAGGGTGTGATGCTGCGGGCTGAAGAGCGAACCGACGACATCTACGCTTCGATCGATGCGGTGATGGAGAAGATGTACCGACAGGTCGAGCGCTACAAGGGACGCCGCTGGCGCGGTCGCGGCGACGGGCGCACGGCGGCCGAGGTGACCTCCGCGCCGAGCGGCGAGGCCGTGGAGCCCGAGCGCTCTATCAGCCGCCGCAAGAGCTTCCCGCTTGCCCCGATGGACGAGAGCGAGGCGATCGAGCAGATGGATCTGCTCGGTCACACCGATTTCTTCGTGTTCCTCAACGTTGGCTCCAATTCGGTCAACGTGCTGTACCGCCGCCGGGATGGCACGCTCGGTCTGATCGAGACCGAGATCGCCTAGCCTCGATCGCGCGGGGGCCCGCCTTGGGCGGGCTCCCGCGGCTCTGTGCGGATGCCCCGTTCCCTCCCCGCCTTGCTGCTGCTGCCACCGGCCGGAACTAGCCGCGCCGAGAGCTGGATGGGCGAGGTGCGCCTGGCGGCGGCGCTCGATCTGGTGGAGCGGCTGCAGCAGGTGAGTGCGGCCTCGGCGGTGCTGGCCCTGGCCGCGCGGCCCGAGGATGCGGAGCGCCTGAAGGCGGTTGGCGTGGAGGCGTGGCCCGCTTCCACCACGCCCTTCCACTTCGGTGCTGTGCTGGCGGCGTTCGCCTCAGGCCCGGGGCGCGGCGGCATGGCCTACTTCGGCGGTGCCAGCGCCCCGCTGGCGGGCGTCGAGTCGTTGACAGCGGCATTTGCCGTCTCCGAAGCTGCTCGGCCGTCGGCAGCCGTCAACAACCTGTACTCCACCGATTGGTTTGTGATCAACGACGGTGCTTGCCTGGCGCAATTGGCGCCAAGCCTGGCCACCGACAACCCGGTCGGTTGGCGGCTGCAGCAGGAAACCGGCTGCAGCGTACGCAGCCTGCCAATCGGTGCGGCTACGCGCGCGGACATCGACACCCCGGCAGATGCCTGCCTGCTGGCAGACCACCCGTCCCTCGGGCCGAGCCTGCGCCGCGGACTCGATGAAGGCCCCGCGGAGCTCCGGCTGCGTGTGGCGGGCGTGCGCCAGGTGCTGGAGGAGCAAGCCCGCACCCTGGCCGTGATCGGCCGCTCTTCGTCGCATGTCTGGCGGGAGCTAGAAGGTCGAGGCCGCACCTCGGTCCGCCTGTTTGTCGAGGAGCGCGGAATGTTGGCTAACGGTCGGGCCGAGCGCGGGGAGGTTCGCTCCCTGATCGGGGCCATGATCGCCGAGGTTGGGCCAGAAGCCTTTGTCGAGCGCCTGTCGACAATGGCCGACGCCGTGCTCTGGGACACGCGGGTGTGGATGGCGCATGCCGGATCCTGGCCGCCGGAAGCCGATCGCTTCGCCGCCGATCTGGGCTGGGCGGAGGACGTGGCCGATCCGTCGTTGCGCAGATTGGCGTCAGCCGTCGCCGGCAGCTCGATCCCCATGGTCTGCGGCGGTCATGGCGTCGTCGCCGGCGCTGTGCTGGCGCTGCTCGAAAGCCTCTAGCTACCAGCCTCTCAGATAGGTCTCCCAGTCCTGATTGCGCTCCAGGTGGGGCGAGAAAAGGTACATGGCGCTGGCGACGGGCTCATGCGCCGGACGCCGCAGAGCCATGCGCGCTTCCTGGACTGTGCGTCCGCCTTTGTGCAGGTTGCAGGCCGGGCAGGCCGCCACCAGATTGTCCCAGCTGTGCTCGCCGCCGCGATGGCGGGGGATCAGGTGGTCGATTGTCAGGCGGGGGGACCGTGATCCGCAGTACTGGCAGGTGAAGTTGTCGCGCCGGAAGACCTCGCGTTTGGTCAATCGGACGCGGGGCCGTGGCCGGCGAACCATGTGTCCCAGTCGGATGACGGAAGGGCGGGGGAGAGTTAGGCGCACGGTGTGCACATAGCCGCGGCCGTTGGCCAGCATCTCGGCCTTGCCGGCAACCAGCAGCGTGAGCGCGCGTCGGGTGGAGCACACGTTCAGCGGCTCGTAATTGGCGTTGAGGACCAGCACCGGATCATTCATCGTGCGCCGACCGCAATTCGCAGGATTATAGCACCCGGGGCCCGGCCCATCCCTTGCCGGGCAAACACCCGGCCTCCCTTTGCGCGAAGGGAGGCCGAAAGGGCCCGGTGGTCCTGCTTGATCCCGGGCATGCCGACAGCTTGGGTGGAGAGGTGGGCCGGGGGGCCGGTCCTAGACGACTCGCTGGCGCAGGTACGAGCTGATGTAGTCCATGGCGGCGACGACGACGGCGATCGCCAGCATCTGGGCCGCAGCCGCCCGGTAGTTGAGCAGGTTGATATTCTGCTGCAGCAAGAAACCGATACCGCCGCCGCCGACGAAACCGATGATGGTCGACATGCGGACATTGATATCCCAGCGGTACATGGTGTAGGAGATGTACGGCGGGACGATCTGCGGCACAACGGCGTAGATGATGGTCTGCAGTCGGTTGGCGCCGGTAGCTTCTACCGCCTCGAGCGGGCCGGGCAGGATGCTCTCGACTTGTTCGGAATACAGCTTCGCCAGGCTGACGATGGTGTGCAGTCCCAGCGCTAGCACGCCGGCGAAGGGACCGATGCCGACGGCGATCACGAACACAATCGCCATCACCAGCGCTTCAATGGAGCGCGTGCCGTTGAGGATTGTCCGGGTGATCGAGTAGATGATCAGCCCGTTGGGCAGCGTGTCCTTGGGCTTGACCATCGCCGCCAGCACGAGTCCGCCGACGGCGCCGACGGCCATTGGGATCCACAGCGTGAATGACGGGACCCCGACCTGATACAACAAGTCAATCATCAAGCCCAGCAGCCCCATAACGGTCGCCCCGGCTGCGGTAGCCACCAGCAGGTTGAACGCCTTCACCCATGGGGCCGAGGCCCGTTCGGAGAATCGCTGGCCCAACTGGGCCAGCTTGCTGCTGAGCAAACCTCCGGCGGCGAGTGCTGCCAGTACCGGGGTGATCAGGCGCACGATCTCCCCGAGCTGGAACAGGAAACCGCCCAGGAAGCCGAAGCTGGTCAGGATGTCTTCCAGCCGCGATCCCAAGCTCATCGCCAGCGCGGCCAACTGGAATAGAGCGAAGAGCGCCAGCAGTGCCGCCAGGGCCATGACCAGCGAACGCGCCAGACGAGTCCCCTTGCCGGGGGGCGTCAGTTCCTCGGGTGGCAAAGCCCAGCGCATTGCCTGCCAGGCCCCGAGCGGGGCAACCACAACGGCAGCGAAGTTCGCCAGGAGGCTGGAGGCCAGCGGCTGGCCCAGCGCCCCGACCCAGCGCGCAACCAGGAACCCGATCACAATCCCGGCAGGCCAGCCGAGCAGGGACAGCGATATGCTCGCCAGCGGGCTCCGCACGGAGACCATCAGGTTGCGGGCGGCCATGAAGCTCAAAGGAATGGCCAGGGCAGTGCCAATGACCGTGGCCAACAGCGCCAGAAACACGGTCTCGACGATCTTGTCCCAAGTGCTGTAGGCGGTCTCGCTCAGCTGGGGGAGTCCGACATTGCGGCGGATAATCGCCCGGACGTACTGGACGTCCTCGCTCGGGCGGTCGGGCAGCACGAACGCGGCCAGGAAGTGCCCCTGGGCGTCGGTGCTGACGACATCATTTCCTAGGGTGACCGGGTTTGCCGAGTCGCTGCCAGGGACGAAGCGCAGCGGCCCGGCGGCGTTCGGATAGAAGTTGAAGCCTTCGACCTGCACCGATCCTTTGGGGTCGGCGCAGGCCGGCGTGATCAGCATGTACGGGCCGGAGGTGTCCGGCGCCGGAAGAGCGGCAAGAGCCTGAGTGCCGGGACAGGGCAAGAACACCGGTGCCGTCGCCGCCAGCTCCTCCTGCGGGAAGGCGAACAGGTCGGGCCTGGCCAGCGTGCGGATCACGCGAGTCAGGCTCTCCTGGCGCTGTTCGCTGCGCAGCTCGGTCAGGTTCACTTTGGTGATCTGGAAGCCATAGGCGAAGATCAGCAAGACCAGCACGGTCAACAGCCCGGTCCGCAGCGATTTCCAGATCAAGGCCCGCTTCGTCTTCATCCTGTCAGCCCACGCGCTCGGCCTCGCGGCCGTAGATGTCTTTGAACTTCTGATCGTCAATCTCGGTGGGCAAGCCCTCAAACACCAACTGACCCTCGTTGAGGGCGATCACCCGGTCCGCATAGCGGTGCACGATGTCGAGGAAGTGCAGACTGCACAGCACGGTCACGCCGTCCTGCTGATTGATTTCCTCGAGGTGTTTCATGATGCTGTGGGCGAGCACCGGATCGAGACTGGCCACTGGCTCGTCGGCCAGGATCATTTCCGGATCCTGCATCAGGGCTCGGGCGATGCCGACTCGCTGCTGCTGGCCGCCGCTCAGCTCATCGGCGCGCTGATCCGCCTTGTCGGCGATGCCGACGCGCTCCAACTGCTGCATGGCCTTCTCGACGTCCTGGCGAGGGAAGCGGTTGAGCAGGCTCCAGGCGGGGTTGACATAGCCCAGTCGTCCGGCCAGCACATTTGTGAGCACAGACGAGCGATGCACCAGATTGAAGTGCTGGAAGACCATGCCGAACCTGCGGCGGATGCGGAGCATCTCCTCGGGTGTGGCGGCGGTGATGTCCTCGCCGTTCCACAGGATCTGACCCTCGGTCGGCTCAACCAGCCGGTTGATGCAGCGCAGCAGGGTGGACTTGCCGGAACCGCTCAGGCCAATGACCGCCAGAAACTGGCCGTCGGGCACCTCGAAGGTGACCCGGTCGAGGGCTTTGGTTCCTCCCTCGTAGATCTTGGTCAGGTTGATCACCTGGAGCATGCTGGGTCACTCACCAACCATCGCGGCCGAGGCGGAGGCTGCAGGCCCGGCCGCTGGGGATCAGAGTGTACAAGCCCGTTGAGATTCGGGCAGGGGATTCCCCCTGCCCGAATCTCGGTTGGGCGCGTCAGTCGAGCGACTCGACCGTCACGCCAGCGTTTGCGACCATCAGGCGGACGAAGTCGTAATCCGCATCGGTGGCGGGCTCGATGCCCGACCAGCCGTAGAAGTCTTCGCTGCCGATCGACATGTCCCAGGCTTCGGTCTGCGAGAAGGCGGCCAGAGCGGCCTCGATCTCAGCCCTCATTTCGGCCGGGAACTCGGGGCCGAAGGACATGGTGTCGTTGGGGATGTCCGGCGAGAGCGACAGGATGCGGACCTTCTGTGCCACATCCGGGAACTCTTCGCGGATATTGGCGCGGGCGTCCAGCACGCGGTAGCCCTCGCACAGCAGCTGGCTCTTGTCATCGTTCAGAGCGCAGGTGCTGACATCCACCGGAACCTCGGGGTCCATGCCGCGTGCCCAAGGCGTCCCGCCCTCGGGAATGGCATACGGGCTGTAGAAGGCGGTGCCGAAATCGGCCTCGCCGGTATAGACGGCGCGCACCGATTGTGGGTGCCCGCCCGCTTCCAGCGTCTCGCCCGTGGTAATGCCGGCTTCGTCAAGCATTACCTTGGGGACCAGGTAGCCGGAGGTTGAACCGGCGTCCGGGTAGGCCCACTTCTTGCCTTCCAGATCAGCCAATTCCTGGATATCGCTGTCGCGCCCGACGACGAACATGGTCCAGTACACGCCCCAGCCGCGGCGCACGGCTCGTTGGGACACATCCACGCCGCACAGGTCATTGGCCAGAACGTAACCAAAGGCCGGGATGAAGCCGATGGTATCGTCCGGGGAGGCGCACATCTCCTCGATCGTCGCGGCGTAGGAGGTCGGGACAACGACCTCGAAGGTCAGTCCCGTGGCCTCGTTAAGCGCGTCCGCCATGACCTCGCCCCCACTGACGATCATGTTGGCATCGACCGACGGCACGAACAACACCTTGATCGGGTGGTCGGGGGTTCCGATTTCGGGCATTGGTTCTTCGGTGGGCGGGGGCGGCGGAGCCTCCGTCGGTGGAGCTGGGGCTTCCGTCGGCGCCTCGGCGGGCGTGGCGCAGGCGCCGAGGGTCAGAGCCAGGACAAGGAGCAGGCTCATGACCAGGAAGAGCGGTTTGGTCCTCATGGTGCGTTTTCCTCCTCAGGAATGCTAGCTTGGGAATGGCGGATGGCCGGGCGTGAACACGTCAGGGCCCTGGGTACGCGCAATGCCACCTCCTCTCCAAGGTTCAGGGATGGAAAGATGATAGCGCGGAACTCGATGGGCTGCAAACCCGGCTGGCCTTGTCCGCCTGACAGGCGAGCAGTACAATGACGGGTCTATGCCGCGCACCTACCCAGAAGCCCTGACGTTCCTGTACAGCTTCGTCGACTACAGCGCCGAGCGGAGCTATCGCTACGCCCCCGAGGTGTTCGACCTGACACGCGTGGCGCTGCTGCTTGAGCGGCTTGGGAATCCCCATCAGGCCTATCCCAGCTTCCACGTCGCCGGCACGAAGGGCAAGGGCTCCGTCTCGTCATTCATCGCCGCCGCCCTGCGCCAGGCGGGCCTGCGGACGGCATTCTACAGCTCGCCGCACCTGATCGACTTCCGCGAACGGGTACAGGTCGATGGCGCGCTGATCACAGAAGCCGAACTGGCCCGGCTGGTTGACGAGCTCGAGCCGGTGGTGGCGCAGGTGCCCGATCTGACCATGTATGAGATCGTCACTGTGCTGGCATTCCTGTACTTCGCCCGGCAGCAGGTCGAGTGCGCTGTGATTGAGGTTGGGCTGGGCGGTCGGCTGGACGCGACCAATGTCCTGCGTCCTCTGGTGTCGGTGATCACATCGCTGTCCTACGATCACACCCACCTGTTGGGAGACCGTCTATCGGACATTGCCGGCGAGAAGGCGGGGATCATCAAACCGGGCGTGCCGGTTGTGCTCGCGCCTCAACAGCATGAGGCGGAGCACGTGGTCGCCCGAGTGGCAGAGGAACGCGGCGCGCCCCTGATCCGCGTGGGGAAGGACTGGCTGTACGCCCCGGGGGTGCATCGGCTGACCGGCCAGTCGCTGTATATCTGGTCGGCGGCGGAGCAAGACCAAATGGATGTCTTCGTCCACTCCGGTGGGAGCGTGGAGTGGGTCCCCCCGCGTTTCGAGATTCCGCTGCTGGGCTACCATCAAGTGACCAACTGTGCCGTTGCCTATGCCGCGCTGCAGGTTGCGCGGGAGCAGGGGTTTCAGATTCCCGAGGAGGCCATTCGCAGCGGCTTTGCCCGCGCCTCCTGGCCCGGCAGGTTCCAGGTACTGTCGAAGGATCCGCTGGTCATTCTGGATGCCGCCCACAACCGCGATTCGGCGCTCAAACTGCGCATTGCCCTCGACGATTACTTCCCTGGACAGCCCGTCACCATGGTCTTCGGCGCCTCGGTCGACAAGGACCTCAGCGGGATGTTCGATGAACTGCTGCCGCGGGTCTCGCGGCTGATCGCCACCCAGGCAGCCCATGCCCGGGCGGCGGAGGTAACGGATCTGGCTGCGCTGGCGCACGGACATGGAACCCGGGTGGAGACGGTTGTCCCGGTGGCGCAGGCGCTCGACCGCGCCCTGAAAATCCTGCGCCCGGATGAGGTGCTGCTGGTCACGGGCAGCTTGTTCGTGGTGGGGGAGGCGTTGCGCCACTGGGAGTCGCTGGGCCTCCCGACGGCGACGACGCAAGCCGAGGTGCCGGCATGAACCGTGGCAGCGCACGCTGGCAGCAGATCCCCGATATCGGCGAGGGCATGGGGCGCCGGATGGAGGAGCTGTACGACATCGAGGATGCGCCCCTCGATTCGTCTGGCTTGATCGAGTGCGCCGTGCTGCCATTGCGCGACGCCGTGCTGTATCCGAACATGGTCACCCCGCTTTTTGTCAGCCACGATCCCACGCTGCAGGCGGTCGAGTCCAGTTCGCGCGCCGGCCGAACGATGATTGCCATCGCCCAACGTGATGCCGAGATCGACAGCCCCAGCGAAGCGGATCTGTTCCGCATCGGGACCGAGGTGGCGGTCGGGCGGATGATGCACCTGCCCGACGGTTCGACCTCGGTGCTGACCCAGGGCCGGCGGCGGGTCGAGATCGTCGAATTCATCGATCGCGGCCCGTTCCTGCTGGCCCGCGCCCGCCCGGCCGACGCACCGGCCGAGCGCAGCAAGGAGACGGTCGCCCTGATGCGGGCGGTGCTCACCCTGTTCGAGAAATGCGTCCAGCTCAACCGCACCCTGCCCGAAGAAGCCTACCTGTATGCCTCCAATGTCGACGATCCGGGATGGTTGGCGGACCTGGTTGCCTCGGCGCTCGAGCTCAGCATCCCGGAGCGCCAGGAGGTGCTGGAGACCTTCGATCCGGTGACCCGGTTACAGCACATCAGCGTGCTGCTCGGCGGCGAACTGGACGTGCTGGAGCTGGAAGACCGGATCCACAACCAGGTGCAGAGCGAGGTCGATCGCTCGCAGCGGGAGATGTACCTGCGCGAGCAGATGAAGGCGATTCAGACCGAGCTGGGCGAGGGCGACATCTGGGCGCAGGAGATCGCCGATCTGCGCGAATTGGTGAACCACCTGGCGCTGCCCGAAGAAGTGCAGGCGCGTGCGCTGAAGGAGATCCAACGCCTGACTCAGATGCCTGCGATGTCCCCCGAAGTGGGAATCATCCGCACGTACATCGATTGGCTGACCGAGCTCCCTTGGTCGGAGGTCACGGCCGACAACCTGGACGTGCGTCACGCCAAGCAGATATTGGACCGCGACCACTACGGACTGCGCGACGTCAAGGACCGCATCCTGGAGTACATCGCCGTCCGCAGCCTGGCGGGGGACAAGCAGCGGCAGCCAATCCTGTGCTTCATCGGGCCGCCGGGAACCGGCAAGACTTCGATCGGCAGGTCGATTGCCGAGTCGCTCGGCCGCAAGTTCATCCGCATCTCGCTGGGGGGCATCCGTGACGAGGCGGAAATCCGCGGCCACCGCCGCACGTACATCGGCGCCCTGCCGGGGCGGGTCCTGCAGGCCATGCGCCGGGCGGGCAGCCTGAACCCGCTGTTCATGCTGGATGAGATCGACAAGCTGGGCCACGACTATCGCGGGGATCCATCTTCCGCCTTGCTCGAGGTGCTGGACCGGGAACAGAACTTCGCTTTCTCGGATCACTATCTTGAGCTCCCCTTCGACCTGTCGCGCGTGCTCTTCGTCACAACGGCCAACAATGCCGTCACCATCCCCCCGGCGCTGCTGGACCGGATGGAGATCATCGAGTTCCCCGGATACATCGAGGAGGAGAAGCTGGCAATTGCCCGCCAGTTCTTGGTTCCGCGCCAGATGGAGCAGAATGGGCTGGAGAGCCACCGGCTCAATATCTCCACCGATGCGCTGCGCATGATGATTCGCGAGTACACGTGGGAAGCCGGAGTGCGGAACCTCGAGCGCGAGATTGGCAAGACCTGCCGCCGGCTCGCGCGCCGCATGGCTGAGGGCAAGCAGATCCCGCGCCGGGTGACCCGCTCGCTGATCCCCAAGCTGCTCGGCCCGCCCGAGATCAACCCCCATGAGA
>Ga0105094_10000114_pt1 | contig 33656 bp, 28 predicted proteins | sample PPLLak1March2015_2_FD_87023 | JGI IMG/M metagenome (GOLD analysis project Ga0105094, IMG submission 87023) | Freshwater sediment microbial communities from Prairie Pothole Lake near Jamestown, North Dakota, USA - PPLs Lake P8 Core (3) Depth... | ecosystem: Environmental > Aquatic > Freshwater >...
CCGGCAGCACGCCATGGTGGTGGAGATTCACGAGCCGAGCTTTCATGAGCAGCTCGTGATGCTGCCGCAGGTGAGCGCTCCGCAGACGGTGCGCGGCCTGTTCTCCACGACGCAGATCGCCCGCCAGCTGGGGCTGCCGCTGCAGAGCCTGGAGCTGGCAACCACGTTTGCGGAGGTCGAGGCGCTGCTCGCACACTGAGCCGGTCGGTCCGGCACCGGCTGGCCAGGGTGCTGAGATACCCCGTCCGACTCAGGGCAGACTTTCTTCCGGCGCCTGATCCTCGCGCCCCGGCGGCAGCAGAAAGCTGCCGGGCGAGCGCACGAAGCGCCGGCCCAGCGTGCGTGCGAACTCCCACAGGAAGCCGCGCGGCAAGCCGAAGGCGCGTGCGGCTGTGTACAGCGAAAGCGTGAAGCTCACCCCCAGATTGAGCACGAACATCGTGCCGATGCCCAGCACGGCAAGCAGGAAGAACCCGCCGCCGAACCAGTTCTGACCCATTCCGGCGGTCGCCAGCGATACGACTCCCGTATTGAGCGTGACATGGCGCACGTCCAGCGGCAGGCCGAAGAACGCGCCCAGCGCGATGCCGTCGCGGATTGCAGACGCAGGGGCGGATTCGGTCATCGTTGTCCGGCTGGATGGGCGCGGGGCGGGCGAATGGTAGCGCAGGATGAAGGGCGAAGGACGAAGTGAATGCATTGGCGCTACGCGCGCCGCTACGTCCTCCGTCCGTCGTCCTCCGCACTTCGTCCTTGGTTTTCTTGCGCGAAGCGCACCACCTCGGGAAAGAACGCCCGGAAGTCGGCCTCGAACCTGACATAGTTCGCTTCCAGCTCCGCGCCGGCGCCGGCCAACGGGTTCTTGCGCGTGATGCGCAGGCTCATGCGATCCAGGACGGCATGAACCGAGTCTGTCTGCGCGTACGACCCAAGCCAGTCGAACTGGGCCATGCGCGGTGCGATCAAGCGCAGTCGCTCGGGTAGTAGAGCGACGTGCTGGTCGAGCAGGGCATAGACGCGGCCGGTGAAAGCATCGAGCGGTTCGGCGGAATGCTGCTCCCAGTCGCGCGCGAGAAAGTGGTCGAAGAACAGGTCCACCATGATGCCGGCGAAGCGCCGCCGCGCCGGGGTCACCCGAGCCCGGCTCTCGGCCGTCACCGGGTGAGCGTCGGTGAAGACGTCGATGCGCCGGTGCAGGGCCAGGGCGCGGGTGATCCCGGGAGGGAAGCGCTCGCCCAACGGGCCCTTGACGAAGTCCCCCATCAGAGCCCCGAGCAGTGCTTCGGGCTCGGGACCGGCGAGGTAGAGGTGGGCGAGGTAGTTCATGGGTCGTGTGCGCGTCCGGCCGATGATAGCGCGTGCCGGAGACAAGAAGCAGGACTAGGACGAAGGGCGTAATGGGAGGAGGTAGGACATAGAACCTAGGAGATAGCCTCATCCCCTCAAAAACAGCTCCGCTTTGCCGTTGTTACGCTATCGAGCGATACCCCAAACAAGAGAGACCGCCTTGGAACCCACGCCACATCTGTCTCAGCCCGCAAAGCTCATCGCTGATCCGGACGGCATCGGCGGTGCCTTGGGCTTGCTGCACGGGGCCGCCGACCTGGTTGTGGTGCTCGCGAGCCTGCTCATTGCTGGGCTGCTCGTCTATCTGTACCAGCGGCGGCCCGACCTGCGCCTGCGCCGCCTATTCGCGCTGTTCGCTCTGTTCATCCTGGCCTCCGCTGCGAGCCATCTGGCCTACTGGGTTCGGCCGCTCGGCGGTGGCCTGTGGGTGCTGGGCAGCCTCGACGCGGTGGTGGCCGCCATCGCGGCTTTGACCGCCGGATACCTGCTGCGGGGGATGCCTCAGGCGCTGCGGATGCCGGGCGAAGCGATGCTGGAAGAGGCCAACCTCCGCCTCGAGGCCGAGGTTGCGGAACGACGCCGCGCTCAGGCCGATTTGCAGGCACTTGCGGACGTGCTGGAACACCGGATCCAGGACCGCACCGCGGCAGTGGAGGCAGCGAATCGGGAGCTGCAGGAGCACATCGCGGAACGCCAGCGCACCGAGGTGGCATTGCGCGCCAGCCAGGACCAGTTGCGTCTGGCCCTAGAGGCGGCACGCATGGGCGTTTGGGAGTGGGAGCTTCCCAGCGGCGAGGTGCGCTGGTCCGAGCGTGCGGCCGCGCTGTTCGGTCTGGCGCTGCAGCAGTTCGACGGCTCCTACGACACCGTGATGCGGATGGTCCACCCCGACGATCGTGCGCGCGTGACCGCTGCGGTGGACGACTGCATCGAAGGTAGGACCCAGGACTTCTTCGTCGAATACCGGGTTGTGTGGCAGGACGGCAAGGTGCGCTGGCTGGAGGTGCGCGGCCGCCTGTACCGCAGCGACAGCGGTGAGCCCATGCGCATGGCGGGACTGACCACGGACATTACCGAGCAGAAGCTCTCCGAGCTGGCCCTGGCGGAGAGCGAAGAGCGGTATCGCTCCGTCATCTCGGGACTGGCCGAAGGGGTGATGCTGATCGCGCCCGACGGCCAATGCCTCACGGCGAACGAGAGCGCGGAGCGGATACTGGGTCTCACCCGCGACGAGCTGATGGGCCGCAAGCTGCGCGACCCGGCGTGGCAGACCCTCCACGCAGACGGATCGCCGTTCCAGCCCAAAGATTATCCTGCCATCCGCACGCTGGAAACCGGACAACCCTGCCGAGAAGTGCTGATGGGCGTGCGGGATGGCGGCGGTGAGCTTCGCTGGATCACGATCAACACCCAGCCTCTGTGCCGTCCGGGCGAATCTCGCCCGCAGGCAGTGGTCGCGTCGTTCACCGATGTCACCGACCGCCTTGCTGCCGAGTCGGCCCTGCGGGAGAGCGAGGAGCGCTTTCGCACGCTGGTCGAGCACGCGCCCGAGGCCATCGTCGTGCTCGACCCGGAAACGGGTTGCTTCGCCGACGTGAACGAGAACGCCACCCGGCTGTTCGGCCTGCCGCGCGCCGCCCTGCTCGCGCTTGGGCCGATCGAGCTGTCGGCCCCCGTACAACCCGATGGGCGCAGCGCGGCCGACGCCGGCGCGAGCTACATCGAAGCCGTGCTGCGGGGCGAGACGCCGGTATTCGAATGGGTGCACCGGGACGCGGAAGGCCGCGACATCGTCTGCGAGGTGCGTCTGGTGCGGCTGCGCTCCGGCGAGCGCTGGCTCGTGCGCGGAAGCATTCTCGACATCACCGAGCGCAAGCGCATCGAGGCTGCGCTGCGCGAGTCGGAGGCCAAGTTCGCCGCCGTGTTCCGCGTCTGCCCAGAATCCATCTCCATCTCGACCTTGGACGATGGCGTCTACGTCGATGTCAACGATGCGCACGAGCAGATGTTCGGCTACCGTCGCGAGCACGTGCTGGGGCGATCCGCGCTCGACTTGGGCGTATGGGTCGATGCGCTGGAGCGGCGCGGTCTGGTACGGCGCCTCGAGCAGCACAGAATCGTGCAGGACTTCGACGCCAGCCTCCGGCGGGCCGACGGCGAGATCCGCATAGCGCGCATGTCCGGTGGCATCCTGGAGCTCAACGGCAAGCGCTGTCTCATCCTGGTGGTGCGGGATGTGACACGCCAGAAGGAGCAGGACGAGGCGCTGCGGTTGGCCGCGCGTGTGTTCGAGAGCACCGCCGAGGGGATTCTCATCACCGATCCGTGCAGCCGGATCGTCGCGGTGAACCAGGCGTTCACCGAGCTGACAGGCTACTCCGAGGACGATGTGCGCGGCCGTCAGCCGTCGCTGCTGGCGTCGGGGCGGCACGACCGGCGCTTCTTCGAAGAGATGTGGGAGGCCATCAACCGCAGCGGCCGCTGGCACGGCGAGCTGTGGAACCGCACCAAGTCGGGAGAGGTGCGCCCGTATCTGATGACCATCAGCGCCCTGCGCGACGACCGCGAAATGGTGCTGAACTACGTGGGCGTGATGCGCGACATCTCCACCATCAAGCAGTCGCAGCAGCAGCTCGAGTACATGGCCAACTACGACGAGCTCACCGGCCTGGGCAACCGCAACCTGTTCTACACGCGCCTGAAGGTGGGTATCGAAAAGGCTTCCCGCCACCGCCGCCAGCTGGCCGTCGTGTTCGTGGATCTGGACAACTTCAAAGTCATCAACGACACCTTAGGACACGACGTCGGCGACGTCCTGCTCTCCGAGATCGCCAAGCGCATCAAGAGCTGCGTGCGGCAGGAGGACGTGGTGTGCCGGCTGGGCGGCGACGAGTTCACCGTGTACATCGAGGACTTCGTCGACGCGCAGTCGCTCGTGGGCACCGCCCAGCGCCTGACTCAGGCCGTATCGGAACCTTGTCGCATCTCGGGCCACGACATCTTCGTCACTGCCAGTGTGGGAATCAGCATCTACCCCAACGACGGCCAGACGATGTCGGAGCTGCTCAAGAACGCTGACACGGCGATGTACAAGGCCAAGGAGCAGGGCAAGAACGGGTTCCAGTTCTTCCGCGAAGACATGAACGCGCGCGCCTTCGAGCGCCTGGTGTTCGTCTCGGGATTGCGGCGGGCGCTCGATCGCAAGGAGTTCCGGCTCGTCTATCAGCCGCAGGTCCAGCTCGCGGACCGGCAGGTGCTCGGCGCCGAGTGCCTGTTGCGCTGGAGCCATCCCGACATGGGCGAGGTGTCGCCCGGGTCCTTCATCCCGGTCGCAGAGGAAACGGGCCTTATCGTGCCGATCGGCGAGTGGGTGTTCGGCGAGGTGTGCCGGCAACTGCGCGAGTGGAATGGCTCGGCGGTACGCGTCTCGGTGAACGTCTCCGCACGTCAGTTCCGCCAGCCCGAGCTGGTGGATTTCATCGGACGCAGCCTGCAGGACGCGAGGCTGCAGCCCGACGCACTGGCAGTGGAGATCACCGAGAGTGCGCTGATCGACGATCCCGAGAACGCGGCCGCCACGCTCAGCAAGCTGAAGGACATGGGGTTGACGATCTCGCTGGATGATTTCGGCACAGGCTACTCGTCGCTCTCGTACCTCAAGCGCTTCCCGATCGACAGCCTGAAGATCGATCGGGCCTTCGTGCGCGACATCGTCACCGACCCCGACGACGCGGCGATCGTAACGGCGATTATCACCATGGCGCAGAGCCTCAAGCTGGACGTCGTCGCCGAAGGAGTCGAGACTCAGCAGCAGGTCGACTTCCTGCGCGCGCGGGGCTGCCATGCAGCCCAGGGCTACTTCTTCAGCAAGCCGCTGCCGGCGGATCAGGCTGGGGCGTGGCTGGTGCGGAGGCTGGCGAGCGACCAATGGCCGGTGCCGGCTGATTCCTAGCGGCCGTTGAACAAGCGGCTACGCAACCGCCGGCGCGGGCGGTTGCGGGCCGCACACGCGCGTGAACTGTTCGATCGCTGCTAACCAGCCCCAGCAGCGATCGATCGGGCCTACTCCGAGCGCTTCAGAACGATCTTCTTGAGCTTTTCGTACTCCTTTTCATTGATGGCACCCGCTTCCAGGGCGCGCTGGAGATCCTGGAGCTCCTGCCCCTGAGAAACCGTCTGCCTCGCGACGGCCTGCTCGCTGCCGCCACCGCCGCATCCTGCAATAGAAAGCGTAAGGCCGAGCATTACTGCACCTGCCAACATCTGCTTCATCTTCGTTTCCTCGGAATGACTGTTTCTGCCGCGGTCAGCGTGCGTTATCGATGATCTGCTTGCGGGCGCGCTGGTATTCCTTGTCGGTGATCGCACCGCTGTCGTGCGCATTCTTGAGATCGATCAGCTGCTGCCCGATCGACACGTTGGATGTGACGTCCACGACCTTGGGGCTGCTGCCACACCCGCCCAGCAGTGCGCCTGCCAGCACCGCTGCGGCGATTGCCGTCCTTACCATCATGCTAGTCCTCTCTTCAAGAGCGCGCAGGTAAGCGATCTCGCACTGGAGGCCCCGCGCGGCTCGCCTCGGTGTGCGGGCAGAAAAGCAGGTGCGCGTGATGAGAGGGGGCGACCGCTCCGCTCTCGTCAGCTCAACCGCCTGATCTCCAGAATAGTTTATCGCATGAAAAGGCATCGGTATGTTGCCATTTCACGTCACGCCAGCGCGGCGACGCATCGCCGTTCATGGCGGCTGCAAACCCCGACCCTTTCAGTGTTCCGCGAAGGACTGGTAGTACCCGGTGACGCCGTCGAGCACGAATTGCACGGCAAGGGCAGCCAGCACGATGCCCAGCACCCGGGTCAGGATGTGGATACGTCCTCCGCCCAGGCGCAGCATCAGCACCTCGGCCGTGCGCAGGATCAGCCAGGTCGCCAGGAAGACAAGAACAACCGCGGCGAGGACGGCAACGCTGCGCAGCGGCGCAAGTCCGGGCTGGTTGGTGAGCAGCAGGATCGTCGTGATGGTTCCCGGCCCCGACAGCAGCGGGATGGCCAGCGGGAATACCGCGACGGCTTCTCCGTCCCGCTGATCGCTGCCCCGATAGTCCTCGCGCTCCGGGCCTTGCAGGACGGGCCGCTGCCCGAACAGCATGGGCAGGGCGGTGGCGAACAGCAGGATGCCGCCGCTAATGGCGAAGGCGTGCACGGTCACGCCCAGATAGGACAGCAGCCAGCGTCCGGCGACCAGAAAGAAGAGGGCGACGGCGAAGGCGATCATCACCGCGCGGGCGAGCGTCCTGCGGCGCGCCTGGACGTCCAGCTGACGGGTGACGGCGACGAAGATCGGCGCCACGCCTACGGGATCGACGACCACCAGCAGCGTGACGAATGCGGTGAGAGCAAAATGAGCGAGGCTCGCGTCCATCTCGAAGTCCGCCGGGTGCAGCGCCTCTGGTGAAGGGAAGAGATGCGTATCCTACGCGTGTCCGTCTAAGCCGGTACGACGTCGTGACGTCGGCTGAAGACTGATAGCATGGATCATTCGGTGCGCGCGATCGGTGCACTCGGGCGGGCTCCCACCACCCCGTCACGCTGCGCGTGCCACCCCTCCTCGGGCAGGCTCCCACCACCCCGCCCCTGCGGGGCACCCCTCCTCGGGCAGGAGGGGAAGCGTCTCTGTTCTCCCCTCCTTTCCAAGGAGGGGTGGCGCCGAAGGCGACGGGGTGGTTCGCGCAGCCTCCCGCCCCGAGCCTTCGCGGTGAGAGGTGGAATTAGTGTGTCGCAGTACTAGGAGAAGACATGCAGAGCGCATGGCGTCTGAAGCCATCTGAGATCGATCGCTACGGTCGCGACGGTTTGCTGCAATCGCCGTATCGGCTTCCCGACGAGCTGCTCGCTCGCATGCGCGCCTCGCTCCACCGGCTGCTCGATGCGAAAGCGGATATCCCTCCCGAGAGCCTGATCTGCCCGCATATCCCGTCGGGCGGCCGGCACGATGCGACCGCGGCGGCCGCGTGGCTGACCTATTGCACCAACCCGCACATCCTCGACCTCGTGGAGCAGCTCATCGGCCGCGACATCATCCTGTGGGGCAGCCAGGTGTTCTGCAAGCCCGCGCGCACAGGACGGGAGGTGCCCTGGCATCAGGACGGGCAGTACTGGCCGATCCGGCCGCTGGCCACCTGCTCGGCCTGGATCGCACTCGACGATGTGGATGCAGACAACGGCTGCATGCGCTACATCCCGGGCTCGCACGCCTCGGGAAGCATCTACCGCCATCGCGTGAGCGACCGCGACGGCATCGTGCTCAACCAGGAGGTCGAGCCCTCCGCCTTCGACCCCTCGCTCGCCCGTGACGACTGCCTGAAATCAGGAGAGTTCTCGCTCCACGACGTGTATCTGATCCACGGTTCACGGCCGAATCGCTCGCTGCGGCGGCGTGCCGGCTTCGTCGTCCGCTACATGCCGGCGACTTCGCTCTTCGACCGCAGCAGCGATCAGCAGCAGTCGCAGGCCGGCGTCGCGTTCAGTCTGAGCCGCAGACCGATCTGGTTAGTGCGTGGGGAGGACCGGGCGGGCAATGACTTCAGCATCGGCCATGGGCAGGACTACGGCTTGGTGCCGCGAGCGTCGGACGACGATTGATGGCTAAGGAAGCATCTGATCACGTGTCATCCCCGCGAAGGCGGGGATCCAGAGTGGCTGAGCGCTCTGGGTTCCCGCCGGAGCCTGCCCTCGACAGGATCGGGGGCAGGAACGACATAGCAACACCCGATCAGACGCTCCGTGGGCAGGGAGTACTACAGGCATTCGCGCGCGGGGTGCGCCCCTACGCCCTATCTGCTACCTCCTACGTCCGACATCCTACGTCCGACTTTCTCTTGTTCTTAGACCCGCCGCGCCTGGCACTGCCTGGCAATGCGCCGCAGCCAGATCGCGGTGGTCTCGTGTACGTTGAGCCGGTCCGCATGCGGCAGGTCTTGCACGTTGCCCAGCTCGGAGGCCCACTGCAGGACCTGGTCGTCGGTCGCCTGCCATTGATAGGCATCGGTGATCCACTCCTGCACCAAGTCGGTCATCCAGGCGGGCGTATTAGCGGGGAACGGCGCGGAGCGCGTCTTTTCCAGCGTGAAGCCCTGCTCCCAGCGCGCCCAGGCGATCATGCGTCCGGCATCCTGGACCAGTTGGTAGCATCCGAGGGTGGTGAACTGGTGCGGCGTGCGACCGTCCGTGCGCAGCGGATCTGCCTTCGCCGGCGAGAGCGTGAGGAAATACATGAGCAGCACGAGCCCCCAGACGGCGCAGGCGGTCAGGATCGGACGCCAGCGCAAGTGTGCGTGCAGGTAACGCTGGTAGTCAGCGTCGGCGGCGGGATGCCCGACGGAGGCGGGGGACGCGATGGCGGACGCCGTAGCAGAGCGGCGCAGCCCACTCAAGGCCAAGTTACGCATAGCAAGCCCTCCTTCAGTAAGCGAAGGTTGCCAGGGCGGCGAGCTCGAATTGTTGACGATTGCGCAACGTGTGCGCTCGAGCTCTTGTCCGAAGTATCGGCAAGTTGTGGGCCATCTTGAGTCGCTCCGGTTGCGGTTTGGTCATGGAGCTCGGTTGGTCATTCCGGGGCCGCATAGCGGGACCCGGAATCCAGGAATCGAGGTCGAGAAGTCCCTGGATTCCGAGTTCTGCCCTCGCGGGCAGCCCCGGAAATGAAGGGGTCGGGCCACTGTCCGCTGACTGGCTGAGCCTCGTCACGAATCAGGTGCCGGCACGATCTCAGTGGCCGTGGAAGATCTGCGATGCAACGCAGGCGCTCATTGCAGTCCGCCAGTAAGATTGCGCATGTTTTTTTGACCGCATGGGAGCAACGATGACCACCGAGCTCTACCTCGACGACGCCTACTTGCGCACTTGCCACAGCGTCGTGACCCACGTCGATGGACGCGGGATTCAGCTCGAGCAGACACCCTTCTACGCGCTCGGCGGCGGCCAGCCTGCCGACCGAGGCGAACTCGTGCGGTCGGACGGCCGCCGTATCGAGATCGTCTCGACTGTCCGCGACCGAGAGACGGGAGACATCCTCCACGTGCCGGCCGAAGGCAGCGCAGTGGACCTGCGAACCGGCGATACGGTAACCGCGACCATCGAGTGGGATCTGCGCTACGCGCACATGCGCTGCCACACCTGCCTGCACCTGCTTTGCGCGCTGATACCGTTTCCGGTCACCGGTGGCAGTGTGCGCGCCGGCTCGGGACGGCTGGACTTCGACATTCCGCAGCCGATCCTGGACAAGGAGGAGCTGACCGCCAAGCTGAACGAGCTGATCGCCCGCAATGCGCCGGTCAGCTTCGAGTACATCAGCGAGGAGGAGCTGCGGGGAAAGCCGGAGCTGGTGCGCACACTCGAGGTCGGTCCGCCTGCCCGAGGGGGCAAGATCCGCCTGGTGTGCATAGAGGGCATCGACCTGCAGCCTTGCGGTGGCAGCCATCTGCGATCGACCGGCGAGATCGGCCGCGCGCGCGTCGTGAAAATGGAGAAGAAGGGCCGGCAGAACCGGCGCGTCGAGGTCGCGATCGAGGATGCATGAGCGACCGGTGCGTGGACGATGTGCAGTGCCGGCGTGCGGGGCGCGCCGCGCATCAAACCCAGCCCGATCGCGTCGTTCCCCCTGAGGGGGAGGGCGTTCGAGACGCCAGGCAAGTACAGGCTCTGCCCGCTCCTCTGCGAGGAGCCAAAGACTCAACGTCGACCCCACGGGCTACTGACGCCCGGGTCCGCTCGGCGGCGTCTCGGGTCGCGCCGGTTCGGGTGGTGACGGAGCAGGGGGCGAGGTTTCCGGGGCCGGTGGAGCAGGGGTCGCATCGGGCTCGGTCGGCGCCGCGGGCGCGGCGGGCACTCCCGGTGGTGCGGCCTCCTCGGGTGCGGCCGGCGCCGGTGGGGTCGGCGTCACCTGCGGTTCGGCCGGCTGCGGCGCGGGCTCGGCACGCGGACGCGTCGGCTCCAGGAACGCCGCGTCGATCACGCAGAACAGCTTCGCATTCGCAGGGAAGTTGCCCATGGTTTTTCCCTGCTCGCCGGACTTGACGCTCACGTAGATCTCGCGCCGCCCGCTATAGGCCGACGGCGAATACGGGCAACGCTGCAAGGCGCGATCGAGCCATCCGACCGTCACTTTGTAGACGTTCTGGTCGGAGCCATTGGCGATGGTCAGCTCGCGGGTCTCCGGCGCCGTGGTCGGATAGGGCGTGCGCACGGCGATGAGCTGCACTTGCTGCACAAGCTGCTCACGGTCGGCGTCGGCGACGACGGGCGCAGGGGCGTCGGGCGCCGCGGCCGGCGGCTCGATCGGCGTGGCGCTCACCGGCGGGGCGGCGCGTGGTGTCGCCTGCACACGGCTCGGCTCCGGCAGTGCACTGCGCCCGGGAACGCATTCGATCTGTACGGTGAAGCCGCGGGCCAGCTCGGCGATGTCCGCGGTTGGCAGGGTCCGGTCCGATACCTCTTCGTCGAACGGTACGCCGTTTGCGCGCAGCAGTGTCCGCAGTACCTCCGTCTTGATCGCGAAGTTCACGTTCTGCGGGATGTCGCCGGTGCGCTTGGCAATCGCGACCGCGTCGAGCTTGGCGGTCACCACACCGATCACGTGTGCGGCTGCGTCCAGCAACGGGCCCCCGCTGTTGCCCGGTTGCACTGGCGCGGTTATCTGCAGGTAGGTCGGATCGTCGCGCAGGCCGGCCAGCGCGCTGACGTTGCCGGTGGTCAGGTTGCCTTCCTTCGAGAGCGAGCCGGCCAGCGGAAACCCGAAGCTGATGACCGGTTCCCCCAGCCGCACAGCCGGTGTGCTGCGCAGGGCTGCGATACGAGGTGTACGCAGATCGGTTTGCAGCAGCGCGAGGTCGACCTTGTCGTCCCAGGCCACCAGCGTGGCCGACGCGCTCGTACTGCCTTGCAGGATGCGCAGCGTTCTGCAGCCCGTGGCCACGTGCGCGTTGCTGATGATGTGGGTGGCAGTGGACACCGCGAAGCCCGTTCCGGTGCGGATCGTCTGCCCGAGGGCCTGCGCGCCCGGCCAGGCGCACAGGACGGCCAGAGCGATGGCACCACGCGCAGCGCGCGGGATACCAGGCTCCAGGTTCACGGGTTGTTGCGCCGGCATGACTGCACCCCTGGATGCGATAACGCGGAATGCGCATCGTACCCTCTGCCCGGTCGCCGCGTCAGCGCGTCCCGATCCCCGCCGCCGGCGGATCTGTCGCGGCCAACGCCTCCCGTGACTACGCAGTCAGTGAAACCGACCGTTGCCGCCGCCGGCCGGCGTCAACGCAGTTTGCCTGTCATCCGCTTTGCATGAAGGGAAGAACTCCTGCAGATATGGCCCGAAGCGGAAATCGGTGAAGTCGCAAGGATGTTCGAACGCGCCGTAGCACTGCTCCTCTGATTCCACCTCGCAGTAGCGATTTCCCTTCCGAACTGCCAACGGTGTAATGTTTACCGCGGACTCCTGGCTCTCGGCTCTTCCTACCAGATCGCCCTTGGGCGTGATGAACAAGACAATCCGGTAGGGGAAGTGTGGGCGAGGGTTGTCGTAGCAACTGCAGGAGTGCGCCTCCACTCGCGAATCTTCGGGCCCGAGCGCTGCGAGCTCGGCCTCGGAGAACCGGGATTTGAACCAGAGGGATACCCCCTGTACATCGAACGTCCTGGTGTGGGGCATCGCGGGATCGCTGGCCCGGGCTTCGCCCGTCAGGGAAAGCAGCGGAAACGATGCATACGTCAAGAACAGGGCGATCTGTCTGATGTTGGCCGGCACTGGCTTCTCCTATCGATCTCATCCCGGCGAATCGGAAGTGCGACAAGCTGGGCGATGCGAAGAGCGTCCACACTCCGATTCCCGCCGTTCAATGCAGTTGAGGCCGCATAAAGCGCGCCAGGTCGAAGACGTGTCGTGGCCAGACTACACTTTACCTCCGCCGGGTACCCGGCCATTAGCGATTGACGAAGGCTGTCACGTCGCGTCGTGGAAGATGATGCCGAGCGTATGGCGATGTCCGGAGCGCACGCGACTGACGCCGTGCCGGAGATTCACCCGGTACACGCCGCGAGCCCCCTGCACCGGACGGTGATGGACAGCGAACACAACCGCGTCGCCCTGACGAAGCGGAACGACTTCCGGCCGCGACTGCATGCGCGGACGCTGCTCGGTGATCATGAATTCGCCGCCCGTGAAGTCCCGCCCGGGCTCGGACAGCAGGATCGCGACCTGCAGCGGGAACGCGTGCTTGCCGTAGAGATCCTGATGCAGGCAGTTGTAGTCGTCGGCCCCGTACTGCAACAGCAGTGGCGTCGGTCGCCGTTGGCCTGCCGCATGGCAGCGCTCGATGAACTCCGCGTGTTTCTCAGGAAAGCGGACGTCGATGCCCATCGCTGTGTTCCAGCGGTTGGCGATCGGCGCCAGGCGCGGGTACATGGTCGTGCGCGGGCCGGCAACGATCTCGGGCAGGGGATAGCTGAAATACTTGTACTCCCCGCGCCCAAAGCCATGCCGGCCCATCACCACCCGACTGCGGAAGAAAGAGTCGATCGGGTACAGCGTGGCCAGGGCGTCGCACTCCGTCGGGGCGATCAGGCGCTCGATCACTGCGCTGCCTTGCGCATCGAGGTGTTCCGAAACGCGGTCCCAGTCGATCGAATTCACCCGCGCTGCCACATCGGTTGTCGAGGCGAAGGCCGTCGCGTTCCAGTCGCGCGCATTCATGCATTCGCCTCCCGGTCGAGCAGCGCGCGCTTGCGATCGACTCCCCAGCGATAGCCCGACAGCCCACCGTCGTTGCGTACGACGCGGTGGCAGGGGATCGCCACCGCCAGCGCGTTGGCGGCACAAGCCTGGGCCACGGCCCGGACCGCCTTCGGCGCGCCGATGCGCTTGGCGATCTCGGCATAGCTGACCGTCGCGCCGGCCGGAATCTCCCGCAATGCCTGCCAGACGCGCTGCTGGAACGCGGTACCGCGGACATCCAGGGGCAAGTCGAGCCCCAATCCAGGGGCCTCCACGAACGCCACTACTTTCGCGACCAGCTGCTCGAACCTGGCGTCGCCGCCGATTAGATCGGCTCGTGGGAAGCGGTCCTGCAGATCGCGCGCCAGTGCATCGGGATCGTCGCCCAGGAGGATGGCGCACACCCCGCGTCTGCTTGCGGCAACCAGGATGGACCCGAGGGAGCACTCCCCGATGGCGAAGCGTATCTCCGTGTTGGCGCCACCGGCGCGATAGTTGGTGGGCGTCATGCCCAATACCTGGTTCGATTTCTCATAGAAGCGACCGTTGGAGCTGTAGCCGGCGCTATAGATCGCCTCGGTCACCGTGCTGCTCCGCTCGAGCTCCGTCCTCATGCGCTGCGCTCGATGCGCCGTCGCGTATGCCTTGGGTGTCAGCCCCGTGACGGCCTTGAACAGGCGATGCAGGTAGTGGGGGCTCAGCCCGGCGTGGTTAGCCAGTTCCTCGAGGCTGGGCACGGTTTCGGCGGTCTCGATCAGCCGGCACAGCTCAGCCACCCGGGCAGCGTGCCGCTCGGCCAGCGGGGGCTGATCCGGCTTGCAGCGCTTGCAGGGGCGGAAGCCTGCCCGCTCGGCGTCCGCCGCGGTCAGATGGAACTCGACGTTCTCGGGCCTTGCCGCGCGCGCTGCGCATGAGGGCCGGCAGTACACACCAGTGGTCTTGACCGAGTAAAAGAACTTGCCGTCCGCCGTGGGGTCGCGGGCAACCACGGCCGCCCAGCGAGGGTCGTCGACCGTCGCTGCCGCTTGCAGTTCGATCTTTGTGGCCATGTTCATTTGCGTCCTTTCCCGTCGCCATGATCAACAGTGCGAATCTAGCCGTTGCCGGGAACCGCTGCACTCCGGGTCTTGCTCTCGAATTCCAGGACAGCGCCGGGGCCGACGTCGCGGTACCTCGCCGTTCCTAATGAAAGAAACGCCCCGCATCGATTACGAGTGTCTGCCCGGTAATGCTGTCGGTTTGGCAGAGCGCCACGACTTGGTTGGCCACATCGTCTTTGTCTGCCGCGCGCTTGAGCAGCGCTGCATTGCGTGCGCGTTCCCGGTACGCCGCATCGAGGTTCGCCGTTGCCCGAGTGCCCTCCAGATACCCCGGGGCGATGCAGTTCACCAGAATGGTTGGCGCGAGGCCCACCGCCATGCAGCGGGTCAGGTGAATCAACCCGGCTTTGGAGACGGCATAGGGAATGGAAGACCCCGACGGCCCTAACCCCGCGACCGAGGCGATGTTGACAATTCGGCCCCCGCCGCTTCGCCGCATCGCCGGCGCCACGGCCTTGATGCAGAGCATCGGACCGGTGAGATTCACCGCGAGGATCTTCTGCCATTCGTCATAGGTCATCGCGTCGAGGTCGTCGAAGGGAATCCACTTGTTATACGCCGCGTCGTTGACGAGCAGATCCACGCGCCCAAAGGTGTCGAGCACGCGGGAAACCAGCGCCTGCACCTGCGACGGGCTGGTCACGTCGCACCCCATGGCCTCCGCGCGCACCCCGGTGCTCTGCAACTCCGTTGCCACCTGCTGGGCGCCGTCGTGGCTGTGCGCATAGACCACGGCCACATCACTGCCTGCGCGAGCGAGGGCATGACAAATCCGCTGACCCAACCCGCCGTTACCACCGGTCACGATCGCGACCGTCCCCTGTAGCTGCATCGCTGTTTTCCCTTTCAGTTGCCTGGGGGAACATCCTACAACGAAGCAGATGACTACCGCTGGCCGACGAACCGCCGCGTCAGGCCTGCGGTTCGCGGCTATCAGCGCCTGGCATGGCGGTCGGCCGCTCCAAAAAAAACCGGGGACTTGCGTCCCCGGCTTCAACACTAGTGGTGATGCTGAATCAAGCGGTCTTCTGCTTGCCGATATAGCCGTAGTAGGCGTTGTTGCGCTCGCCGCCGGCCAGCTCGTACTGCTCCTTCATCTGCGCCAGCTTGTCGGTGGTGAGCTTGTCGTACTCGGCACGGTAGCGGAACTTGTAGAGCCTCGCCGAGTTCTCGCCGAAGATCATGCGCTTGACTTTGCTGTCGGCGTCACCCAGCTTGGTCTTCCAGCCCATCTTCTTCATCATGTCGTCCGGGATCTCCAAACGGCGCATGGCTTCGATCTGCCATTGCGGCGAGCCGTACCACACGGAGTCGGTGCCCCACACTACTCGATCCGTGCCTAGACCGTTCACGAGCGACCCTACCACCGCAGCCGCAAAGCGCGGGTTGGCCACCGCACAGGTCGCGAAGGTGGTGCCCAGCTCGCCATACACGTTGTTCACGCCGGTCTGCTGCGGGATCTTTGCCAGGTCGGTAACCCAGCGGATCTCGCCGGTCTTCTCGAACAGGTCCAGCTCGAAGGCGGGATCTTCCAGGAACGGGCGCAGCGCCCCGTGGTACATGACGAAGGCGAAGTCGGGATTGTCCTTGGAGGCCTTGGGCACGTCGTCCACGGCCGCGTGCTGCCAGACGCCGGGCCAGGATTGCTCGTAGTCCCGCGGCAGCAAGCCCTTGTGGATACAGATGATCTTATTGAGGCCGGACTTTCGGGCCTTCTCGTAGAACGGATAGACGAGGTTCTCGTCATCGAGCCGCCAGGCAGTGCCCTTCGAGGAGGGCGACAGCGGGTCGCCGATGGTGTACCCCTTCCAGGAATCGGGCTTGTACTCCGCGATGGACCGGTCTACCTCTTCCATCCAGCCGTCCTGGCCGGGCGTGAACACCGAGTGGGCGAACAGGCGCCTAGTCCCGGCGATGTTGTTGATCGCCGCGCGGGCGTCGCGGATCTGGTTGTTGAACAGCAGATACCAGCTCGGGTCGTCAAAGGGAGCCGAGGACAGCAGCGCGACCTTGGTGTCGCTGTCCATGAAGATCTCTTTGAGATAGTTCTCGAACTTGTACCGCGCGAGCGTCATCGGCGTCTCGGCCATCTTCGGGTTCCAGTGCTCGACGGCATACTTGCCCAGCCCGAGGAGGCCCTCTTTGTCGAAGTCGTCGCGCACGAAGTGCGTCTGATCGTCGAAGATGAACTGCGTGGACAGCTTCTTGGCGCGCTCGTCGGCCATGTCCCTGTCGGCAGCCTCGGCCTCGGACACTTCGAACACCGGCCCGAACACCTTGTTCATCGCCAGGAACGCTGCCGCGAAGCCGGACGCCGATTTCAGGAACTGGCGCCGGTCCACGCCCTGGTACTTGGCGTACTTGTCGCTGTACTCCTTGATCAACCCCTCGACTTGGCGTTGCTGCTCGGTCTGCGGCAGCGGGTTGTACTCGCCGTTGGACACGATCTGGGTGGGCACCGGCGAGCGGAACGCCGCCTTGTCCGCCGGATCCACCTCCCGAAGCTCCTGCTCTGACAGCCAGCCTGCTGGTCTTTCGCTCATCTGAAGTACTCCTCCGAAATGATTCTTGACTGCTGCGCCGCCGATCAAGGAGGATGCGCTACGGCGGCAAGAGATCCCGCATCCAAGTCTATCCATAGCAGGTATTCGCCAAGAGTTCAAGCCTGGCCTGCCGCGGGCGCGCCGGCCTCTATAATGGCTGCGCCGTGACCGCGCTCGCCGACCCGCGCTGCTTTGCAGCGACGACTTCTGATCCTGCCGTTGGGCTCGCCGCGACGTGGGTGAAGGCGGCTTCTGCGCCGCAGCGAGACTGGGCCAGCCCGCAGCTCGAGGCGTGGCTGCGTATCCGCGTGGCAGAGGGACGCGACGAGGAGATCGTGCGGAGCCTGCACGCGGCGACCTCGCCGGCCGTGTATCGCTGCCTGTGGGATTCGCTGGACCGGGCATTGTCGCCGGACCCAGGCGCGGGCGTGGTGGCGCTGCCTTTCGCGTTTCCGTTGCTGATCGTGACCGGCGGGCGGGCGCCCGTTACTCTGTCGGGCGTGCTGCGGGACATCGGACGCGTGCGCGGCGCGCTCGAGGCGAGCGGCGTCCTCGGCCAGGTCAGCAACTTCGGCCTGGGAAACGCGCTGTGCTCGCTCCCGGCGCTGGAGTCGGTGCAGCCGAGCCGGCTCTACGCGCTCGCTCGGGAAATCTTCCCCGGTGTGCTCGACCTGCCGCCCACGGATATCTCTGTTACCGCCAGCGACGAGCAGGTGCACCTGCGCTTCCTGCTCGGCGCTGCCCTCACACCGGCGCACGCGCCGACCTTCCTCGAGACCGGGTCTGCCATCGCCACCTGGGGAATGGCGCTTACCCGCGAGCTGTCCGAGCAGCTTCAGGCGGAGGGGCTGTCCGTGCTTCCGATACCCCGTCCGCCGGCGACGCTGCTGCGAGCGCAGGAGCTGGGCCGGCGTGCGCGCGAGGAACTGGCGCTCCAGGCCTTTGTCAGCAGCACACTGCGGCGATTCCGCGCCGAGCTCGGTGAGCCGGACGTGACCGTCGCGGCGCTGGACAGCGTTGCCATCGGCGTACGCCTTGCGTCGCCTTTCGTCGAGAACCGGGTGGATGTGCACGAATGGGCGTTGCACCCGCTCGACGATCTCGAAGACATCGCCGCGAGCATCCTCGGCCTGCTCCGCGAGTGCCGGGTGGAGAACGTAGAGGTGCTGCCGAGTGTGGTGTCTGCGCAGGCGTGGGAGAAGCAGTAGGGCGAACCTCCCACCACGAAGACACGAAGGCACGAAGAAAGGCGGAAGAAACCGCAGTTCAGCGCAGCGCTGGCTGCTGCCGAGCCTTGAAGAGCGTTGGACGTGAACCTCCGAACGCCGTTACCTGGGCACAGCTCCCACTCCAGACTTGTCTTGGCTTTTCTTCGTGCCTACGTGTCTTCGTGGTGAGCGGTAAGGTGTAAGCGGTAGGGGTGTGGCTACTCCTCAAGGAAAACCTGCACCTCGCGCAGCAACTGCATGCGGTTCTTCTCCATGACGACGGTGTGGGTGCCCTCGCCGATGATCACCAGCCGCTTGTAAGCCGTATTGGTGAGCAGCGCGAACAGCGCCTGCGCCATGTACCCGGGCGTGTCCTGGTCCCACTCCGCGTGAATCAGCAGAGTCGCGGCGGTGATGGCGGCGGGGTCATAGTAGGGGCGCCCGGCCGCCCAATAGTCACGCACGTCCTGGATCACGCCATTGGGTGCGCGCAGCAGCGGCGGGTCCCACTTGGCGCTGTCCGGGTCGGTAGACCAAGTGGCCTGCGCCCAGGCGTCGAACCAACCTGGCGGGATGAGATCCGCCTGCATCTCGGGCGGGACGCCGTTCAGCCAGCGCTTCTTTGCTTGCTCTTTCGTGACGGTCCGATACGCGCCGAGGCTGCCGGACCCGGCGATCTGCGACGGCGTGTTGCGCAGCCACACCGGCGCATACAGCGCGAGCTTGCCCACCTGGCCGGGGTTGCCCGCGGCGTAGGTGGCCATGATCGCGGTGCCCCACGACCAGCCGAGCAGGTTGAGTCGCTCGACCTTGCGCCGCTGTGTGATCCACTCGACTGCCGCGCTCACATCCGCCACGGCCACGTCCGTCGTGACGATGGGCTTGTTGGCCTCTGCCGGCTGGGACATCTCAGGCGGCCGCGTGGACTGGCCGTAGCCGCGCAAGTCCACCAGGTACACGTCGAAGCCGCGGCAGGCGATGTAGTCCATCCAGGAGAAGCCGTCCAGCGCGAGGTCGAAACCGGTCTCCGACGGATAGGTGGCGCCGTGCACGAACAGCACGATGCGCTCGGGCGGAAACAAACGCATGTCCGCGGGGCGCTTGTTGCGCAAGTACAGCTCGATGCCGGGCGTGTCGGACGGGATGTTGCGGCTTTCGGTCACCAGCGTGCGATGGGGCGCACCGGATTGCTCGCACGGGCCCTGGGCGGCGACTGCGCCGATGGTGTGACCCGCAAGCGCTGCTGCGGCGAGAAGTCCTGTCCAGGGTCTGCGGGTCATGGGTATGCTCCTCGATGCCTTTCCGGGGCTGCATGCTATCCGGCCAGACACGGTAGCGGGGGTATCGCGCCCGGGTCAAGCGCAGTTTGCCCTTCGCCCGGGCGGGACCCATAATCCAGCGGCTCACCACCTATGGTTCCCTCCCAGAATGCCCGAGGCACATGCCCATCCCTACGACGCCCTGACTCCCGATGTCATTCTCGACGCCGTCGAAAGCACCGGCCTGCGCTGTGACGGACGGCTGCTCGCGTTGAACAGCTTCGAGAACCGCGTTTACCAGGTCGGTATCGAGGAAGCAGCGCCCGTGGTGGTGAAGTTCTACCGCCCCGAGCGCTGGACGAGCGAGCAGATCCTCGAGGAGCATGCATTCGCGCGGGAGCTGGCAGAGGCCGAGATCCCGGTGGTGGCGCCGCTGGCAGACGCTGGCACGACGCTGCATGAGCACGCCGGCTTCCGCTTCGCGGTCTACCCGAAGCAGCGTGGGCGCGCCCCGGACCTCGAGACCAAGGAGACGTTGAGCTGGATGGGCCGTTTCCTCGGGCGGATCCACGCGATCGGCGCGTTGCGGCCGTTTTCGCGCCGGCGCACGCTCGACGTTGCCGCCTTTGGGGACGAGCCGTCGGCGTTCGTGCTGGAGCGACGCTTCATCCCGGCCGAGCTGGAAGAGGCCTACCGGACCTTGATCGCGCAGTTGCTGGCGAAGATCCGCTCCAGCTTCGATCATGGCTTCCCGCTGCTGCGCCTGCACGGCGACTGCCATCCCGGCAACGTGCTGTGGGACGAGGGCCCGAACTTCGTCGACCTGGACGACTGCTGCATGGGTCCGGCAGTCCAGGACCTGTGGATGCTGCTTTCCGGCGAGCGTGAAGAGCGCGAACGCCAGGTCGGCTGGCTGCTCGACGGCTACTTCGAGTTCGCCGAGCTCGATCCGCGCGAGCTGGCCCTGATCGAGCCGCTGCGCACGCTGCGCATGATTCACTACGCCGGGTGGCTGGCCCGGCGCTGGGACGATCCTGCGTTTCCTGCCGCGTTCCCTTGGTTCAACACCCAGCGCTACTGGCAGGACCACATCCTGGCGCTGCGCGAGCAGGCTGCTGCTTTGGACGAACCGCCTTTGTCGCTCTCGCGCTGACTCGCCGGACTACCTCTCACCACGAAGACACGAAGACACGAAGAACTCCGAGAACAGGGCTCCGGAGGGTTCAAGGAATCGCCGGCTGCCAGCACGTCGGGGGAGGGGCAAGCCCGAGTGTCACACCAGCTTCTCGCGGGCTTACAGCTTGTTCGCTGGGCATTTTTTCTTCGTGTCTTCGTGCCTTCGTGGTGAGAGGTTTCTGGTTTGCCGAGAGGGCATTCAGGCCCGCAAATTGCAGCGGGACCCTCCATTCAAGGTCCAAAACCGGAGATTTCGCGTGGACACCGTCCAGATCACCCCCCCTTGGGGCTACAAGCAGATCGTGCCCCTGCTCAAGACCCACCGGGTGGCGCTCGTCGAGTCCGGCATGGCGCCGCCGTTCAGCGTGAACCTGCACGCGGTCCCGCTGGGAGCCTCCGAGCTCGCCTTCGCGCTGCGCGACTACCCGATCGTGTTCCAGCGGCGCAAGCACGACGGGGTCTTCGAGGCCATGGCGATCCTGGGCATTCAGGAAGGACAGAATCTGTTCGTGATGCCGGATGGCCGTTGGGACCGCCGCACCTACATCCCGGCCTACATCCGCCGCTATCCGTTCTGCGTGCACATCGTGTCGGGCGAAGCAGGCCGCGACGAGCGCCTGATCTACGTCGATCCGCACGCGCTCACGGATAGAGGCGCCCGCCTGTTCGACGATGCCGGCGCGCCGCTGCCACACTGGGTCGTGATCGATCGCCTGCTCAACGAGTACGAAGACGAACTGGCGCGCGTCAACCGGCTTGGCGCAACGCTGCATCGCCTGGGCGTGCTCACCTCGTTCTCCTTGCACGCCGATCTGTACAACGGCTTTTCGCTCTCGCTCAACAACATGTACCGGGTGGACCGCGGCATGCTCGCCGCGCTCGAGGCCCAGCCTCTGCGCGAGCTGATCGCCCAGGCCGACATGGACCTCGTCTATGCCCATCTGCTGTCGCAGGAGAACTTCCTGCGGCTGATGAACCGCCGCAGCTTCTTCGCTCCCCGCGCGGCGGCGTAAGCCCCCGGCCGGCCTTCAGCGCCGGGAACGCGTGCTTCCCGGGGCGCTCGCGGTCCTCCGGCTGTCGGCTCCTCCCCTACTGAGCCACGTCGGTCAGGCCGTTTGCCTGGCGGGCAAGAGCGGACACGCCGCCGGCAGATACGACAGCTTGCGGTTGATGATCTCCTGGGAGTACTGCTCCACGTAGTGCAGGATGGTTTCGGTGCGGATCTTCACGCTGCCGGCGGGCTTGGTCGCGTCCAGGTCGCCGAACTTGAAGAACAGCGTCCCGGTCGCCTCCACGATCTTCTGCACCGGCGTGAACGTCGGCTGGTCCATGCCGCATTCGTAGCTGGACAGGCGCAGCACGCAGGTAACCCAGGGGATGCGCGCGGCCGCCTTCGCTCCCCACATGATCTCGTTGGTGCTGGCGCTATAGGACGAGACCCAGACGTCGGCGATGTCGAACGGGCTCTTGATCTCGCCCCGCCACACCTCTTCTCCGAACAGCCAGTCCTGGAAATCGTCGTCGAGCGGCACGTACTGGTTCCAGATCACCGGGTAACCCTTGCTCTGCAGCTCGGTCTCGATCTCGTGGCCGACCCCGGGGTCCATGTGATACGGGCGGGCCAGCACCATGATGCACGGGCGCGAGTTCTCAGCGCACCACTCCAGCACCTTGCGGCTGCTCGCGCGCATCTCGTTCTGGAAGCGGTGCAGCGCCCGGTAGCCCGCGTCCACCGCCGGCTGCATCTCGGACCAGTCCAGGCCGAGCGCGTGCTTGAGCGGCGAGTCGTAGAGCTGTTTGGCCATCAGCTCCGGCTCGGCCAGCGATACCGCCGGGTTGCAGAACGTGATGCCGTTCTCGGCGAACACGTCCTTCTCGCGCAGAAAGCCGGCCTTGATGTTCTCCGCGGCGGCCGCGTCGCGCGTGCACGCATAGACCGCGGCCACGTGCCCGGTCAGGAACGAGGGCAGGGTGATGAACACCGGGTGCAGCAGCACGTGGATCTTCTTGCGCTGGCCGAATATCAGCTCGCCGTAATGCCCGCTCGCGCACTTGACGGGGTAGCAGCTCTCCACCGTGCCACGCCCCTTGCCGTAGGTGCGGAACTGCTCCTCCGAGGTATCGGAGCTGAACACGATGTTGCGCTCGTCGATACCGAGCGCGCGCAGGAACCCGACCCAGAACTGGTGGGTGCTCCAGACCGACAGCGCCTTGGGGATGCCGACGCGCAGGTCCGCGCGCTTGCCGCTATTCGACTTCGGCGTGGGCGCGGAAGGCGTTTTTCTGAACCAGTTGAGCGCTGTTGGGATATTCATTCTTGACCCTGTCGATCTCGTCCTTGACGGCCTTCACCTCGCGCGCGTCCTCAATCTGCCCCCTGGGGCAGGAGTTGTTGACGATGACGCGCTGCCAGCCCGCCGCCAGGGGGACCTTGCTCCAGGGCCGGCCCTTCGCCCCCTCGATCTCCACGTCGATGAAGGTGCGCTGGCAGTTGACTTCGCACCACTTGCACACGGTGTCCTTGGACGTGGTGGGCTTGTAGTTGAGCGCTTGGATCGTCTGGAAGCCGCGGAAGCGGGTCTTGAAGCCCGGCTTGGCCGCATCTCTCGCGGCGACCAGCGCGGCGCCCAGCGCCCCGGCCTCGCCGGAATAGGGATGCACGACGATCTCGGCGTCCGGGATCTTGGAGCGGATGAAGTCCACCTGTGCCTTCACCACGGCCAGGTTGCGGTGCGTGCCGCCCTGCAGGATGAACTTGCGTCCGACCTGCTGCAGGTTGGTCAAGCCCCCGGCGTACAGCCACACGTTGAGCGGCAAAATCGAGCACAGCGCCGCCAGGATCTCGTCGGCCTGCCAGCCCTTGCGCTGCTGGTTGACGATGTCGCTCTGCAGGAATACCCCGCAGCCCATGCTCAGCTTGGGCATGGCATTGGCGGTGAAGGCGCGCTCGGCGATGTCGGGCAGCGGGATATCGAAGCGCTCCGCGACCCCTTGCAGGAACGCGCCGTTGCCCGACGAGCACTGGGAGTTCAGGCGGAAGTCGGAGACGGTGCCGTTGGCGAGCAGCATGAGCTTGACGTCCATGCCGCCCACGTCGCAGATGCAGTCCGCATCGGGGAAGAAGTGCAGCCCGGCCGAGGCGTGCGCCACGGTCTCGACCACCCCGATGTCTGCACCCACGATGTCCTTGAGCAGATCCTTGCCGTAGCCGGTGCAGGCCAGGGCCACCACCTGCTCGTCGCCGATCTTCTCGGCGATGCGGCCGAACAACGACTTGGCATCCTCGATCGGATTGCCGCGGCTCAACGTGTAGAAGCTCGCGAGCACTTCGTGCTCGAGCGACAGGCACACCGCCTTGGCGGTAGTCGAGCCGAAATCGCAGCCGATGATGACCGGCTCGCCGGGGCGCAGCTCGCGTTGCGGGCCGCTAGCGCCGATGCCTTCGTAGCCGCTGCGGAACGCGGTCAACTCCTGCTCGCCGTGGGCGAGCCCCTGGCTGCCTTCTTCCTGCTTCTTCTGATGCTGGCCTTCCTCGATCCACCAGCGTAGCTTGTCCTTGCCCTGGTAGATGGCCACGTTGGATTGCTCGCGTCGTCCCACCTCGATGCAGCCCAGCGCGCCGAAATACAGCGCGTCGTCCGGCACCCGGATCAGGTCTTCGGGGGTCTTGCCCTCGGGCAGCGCGATCCCGCGCTCCTTCCACAGCTTGCCCAGGTGGTAGCGCCATGCCTGCTGCAGGCCCTTCAAGAACAGGTTGGGCCCGCCCAGCAGCAGTACCTCGGGGGCGGGCGTGTTGCCGCGCGTGAGCGAGGACAGGTTCTGATAGACCACCGCTTCGAACAGGGACGCGATGATTTCTTCCACCGAGACGCCGGCCTTGAGGAGCGTGTTGGCGTCGGCTTCGGCGAAGATGCCGCACTTGCTGCTCACCCGGTGCAGCGTGTAGCCGTCGTAGCCCATGATGGCGAGCTGGTCGGAGGCGATCTGCAGCTTGCGGGCGGTCTTTTCGATGAAGGTGCCGGTGCCGCCCGAGCAGGCGGCCTGCATCATCACCTGCTTGCCCTTGCTACTTGCTTGCCCAGCCGGCGTGAAGAAGATGGTCTTCATGTCCTCGCCGCCGATCTCGCTGACGAAGCACACCTGCGGGTAGCAGGCCTCCACCGCGGCGGCCACCGCCACCACTTCCTGCACCATCCTGCCGCCGACGTGCGGCGCGATTTCGCCGGCGCCCGAGCCGGTGAAGAACACCTGGTCGCGCTGCGGTGTGAGGCCGTGCTCCTTTTCCAGGTGCGTGAGGAAGTCCAGCACCTTCTCGGCCTGGCGCGTGTTGTGGCGCTCGTAGGCCTGGGCCAGGATCTGCCCTCCGGACCAGAGCACGTACTTGCAGGTGGTGCTGCCGACGTCTATGCCGCAGAGCATCTCAATCCTCCTTCATGAACCACAGAGGACACAGAGGAACACGGAGGTGAAACGGCAGACCCGTGAACTACCAAGGACGCGAAGGAATACGAAGGAATAGCAAAATACCGCCAATGGCGGCTGGTCGCATGCAGGGTTACCATCCGGCCCGCGTTCCTCTCCCGTCGTGTTTCGTCGCGTCCTTGTGGCCAGCCAGTTCGCCTTTGCGCTTTTCCTCTGTGTTCCTCTGTGTCCTCTGGGGTTCAAGCGGTAGTCACTGGCGCGTAGCGCTTGCTCCGGCCAGCTCGCCGCGCGCCGCGGCGACCGGCGCCTCGGCGCCGGCCAGCCGCGCCAGGTGGTGCACGTAGTCGGCCGCGGTCCCCGCCAGGCTGTGCGGCACGCGGTACGTGGCGCGCCTCGCCTGTGGATGGGCGGCCTCGATCTCGCGCAGCCGCCCCAGGCTCAAGCGGGTATCGATCAGCGCCTGCTCGAACTCGGCATGCGCGCGTACCTTGGCGTCGGTGAGAATCATCTGACAGCGCGACAAGGCATGCACGTCGGCGTCGCCCTTCACTTCGATGGGTGCGTACAACAGGTCGGGATGGCGGCCCAGCGCATTGGCCATGGCGCCGACCGACATGGTGTTGGGCATGCACGAGTAGGGCGACAGCTCGCACACCATGTGCGCCGTCTTGTGGCGCAGGGCGTGCAGCGCCTTGCCGACCAGCATATGACCTTCGCCGCCGTCGAGCTTGCGGTGGTAGTAAGGCTTGGCGAGCTCGGCCAGCTCTTCCTGCCGCGGCAACTCGCGCGGCACGTCGTTGACGACATGGCGCAGGCCGTTGTAGGCATGCCGCAGCCAGCCGCGCAGCCCGCGCACCAGCCCTCTCTTGAGGTGATAGTGCGAGATGCTGTCGCGGCGCTCCTCCATTCGATGCTGCGCCGAGTACATGTTGTAGTCGGGCCAGACCATGAGCGGCGGAGGCACCACCTCGGCGCCTTCCTGCTCGAGCCAGCGCTTGATGTTGTAGTTGCCGTCGCCCTCGTGCGTCTGCAGCCAGAACTCGCCGGTGATCTTCACGCGCGGCTTGACGCGCAGCCGGTCGACTTCGATCGCATCCCACTTCGCGCGCACCGCGCGCAGCGCTTTCTTGAAGTAGCCGGTGGTCAAATACCAGCTCACCGTGGCGAGCTTGCTGCCCTGGGTCGGACGGTCGCGGAAGGCTGCGTACAGCTGGTCCACGCTCTCCTTGAGCACACGATCGGTCTCGCCCGCAATGACCTCATAGGGCCGGGTCATGTACTCGAGGTCGGTGAGCAGATCGGCGATGACCCCGCTCCAGATGATTCCGAGTGTTAGCGGGAGGGTGATCTCGATGCCCTGGCCCTCGGTGCCGGCGGTCTCCAGGTTGTACTGGTCGAGCAGGAACATGCGGAACTTCTCCATCCCCATGCCCTGCAGCGCCATCGAATACGACTCGTGATACTGGCCGAAGCGACAGGGGCCGCAGCTGCCGGCGGTCACGTAGACGTAGTTCTTGATCGTCTCCGTCTTGCCCTCAGCCGCCATGCGGTCGCGCAGGAAGTTCACCAGGTTGCCCGTGGTGAACGTCGTCGGACAGCAGGCACCCACGTCGGTGAGCTCCTTGCCGGCTTCCAGGTCGGCGCGGCGGATGTTCGGCAGCGGCTGAGCGCGATAGCCCAGGTTCTCGAGCGCGCCCTGGATGAGGCGCTCGTGCTTCCAGGTCAGACCGCCGTAGATCACGGTGACCTGCTCGCGTTCGCTGCGGGTGAAGGGGGGAGCGCGGTAAGCCTTGTAGTGGGCGACTGCGTCCAATTCCGTTCTCCTCAGGAAGTGGTGACAAGGACTGCCAGCGGGTGCCCGGGAGCCGGATCCACGCAGCATGCGCGTGCTCCCGTGACGGCAAGGTTACCGCGAGAGGGTGGCCTAGACCGTTGATCCTTGTCAACCCAGTCCGCGACATGGTTTTGTCGAGCAGGCTGCGTGCGAAGCGGTCCTCGGTACCGGCGCCCGGCTTGACGGCCTATGACGCTCTGATTACAGTTTCGGGGCCGGGTGACCGATACCAGGCCTTGAAGGGCGCTTGCAGCGATGGTTCTGCTTGGCTGCGGGAGCGATTCCGCAGCAGCGAGGACCCGGACGGGTAGGGGACCGATGGCCTGAAGTTTGCTGTAACCTTGGCGTCAAGAACAGCGGTTGCGCGTGCTCGTGCCTCCAGCACGGGTAACCGCGGCCGAAGAACAATGGGGACGCTGACGGAGGTCCGGTACCCAGATGCTCTACGAGATTCACGAGTTCCAGAAGACCATCACCGCGCCGCTGGTCGCCTGGATGGACGCCAGCCACCGCCTGTTCAGCAACCCCTACAGCCCGCTCGCCTATACCCCGGTCAGCCGTCATATCGCCGCCAGCAGCGAGCTGCTGAAGCGGCTGATGCGCTCGTATCACAAGCCCGAGTGGCGAGTGCGCGAGGTGCAGATCGACGGGCGGGCGGTTCCCGTCAGCATCGAAACGGTGCTGTGCAAGCCTTTCTGCCATCTGCTGCACTTCCGCAAGGAAGTGCCCGATCCGGGCCGGCGGGTGCTGATCGTGGCGCCGCTGTCCGGCCACCACGCCACGCTGCTGCGTGATACGGTCAGGACGATGCTGCAGGATTTCGACGTCTACATCACCGACTGGGTAGACGCACGCATGGTGCCGCTGGCCGAGGGGCCATTCCACCTGGATGACTATATCGATTATGTGAAGGAGCTCATCCGCTTGCTCGGGCCGGGCCTGTCCACGGTTTCGGTCTGCCAGCCGACCGTCCCCGTGCTCGGCGCGATCTCCCTGCTGGCGCAGGAGAAGGACCCCAACGTCCCGAAGGCAATCGTGATGATGGGCGGCCCGATCGATGCACGCCGCAACCCGACGGTGGTGAACGACTTCGCCATGGGTCGCCCGCATTCCTGGTTCGAGGACAAGGTCGTCTACCGCGTGCCGTACAACTATCCAGGCTTCATGCGCCGCGTGTACCCTGGCTTCCTGCAGCACCTCTCCTTCATCGCCATGAACGCCGACCGGCACGTGGATGCGCACCGGCAGTTCTTCAATCACCTCATCGTCGGCGATGGCGACAGCGCGGACGGGCACCGGCGCTTCTACGACGAGTACAACGCCGTGCTGGACATGGCCGCCGAGTACTACCTCGACACCATCAAGGTCGTATTCCAGGACTTCGCTCTGCCCAAGGGCAGCTGGGACGTGCGCGGGACACGGGTGGAGCCCTCCGCGATTCGCGGCGCCGCGCTGATGACGGTCGAGGGCGAGCTGGACGACATCTCCGGCAACGGCCAGACCGAAGCCGCCCACATCCTCTGCACCAGGCTCCCCTCCGAGAAGCGCAAGCATCTGCTGGCCAAGAGCGTGGGGCATTACGGGATCTTCAGCGGGCGCAAGTTCCGCGAGATGATCTACCCGCAGATCCGCGACTTCATCAAGCGCTGGCACTAGTCCGGCCCCCCGGCGCACGGGCAGTACACCGCCAGTAGAATGCTTTACTGGCAGCATCGGTCGAGCCGGACCTGTCTCGCCCAGTCCACCGGCGGAATGAGCCAAGGACAATATCCCTCCCCCGGGCGGGGGTCGAGCGAAGCGTCCTGATGCCGTATCCGGGCTGGCCGCCGGCTCGCACTTGACCTCGGCGGCGCTATTGCGCTGCCTGGGGCGACTCGAGTGGCATCCGCGGAACCCCGAACGGGACACCCGGTCCTAGTTTTCGGCCGGGAAGCGCGCATGCGGAGACGTTCCCGCCCGCAAGGCCTTATAGTTCGCCCTTGCTATGATCCTCGCCGTTTTCCCCTACGCCCCGCGCGGGTATGCACAACAAATCAGGAGCATTTCATGCCAACGCTGAGAGTGAATGGTAAGCAGATCGATGTGAATGTCGAACCCGAGATGCCGCTGCTGTGGGTACTGCGCGATGAGCTGGGCCTGACTGGGACCAAGTTCGCCTGCGGTATTGCAGCCTGCGGGGCCTGTACTGTGCACGTGGACGGCCAGCCGGTGCGGTCGTGCGTGATGCCGGTCTCTGCGGTGGAGGGCAAGGCCATCACGACCATCGAGGGGCTGTCCAAGGATGGCAACCACCCTGTGCAGAAGGCCTGGGTCCAGCTACAGGTGCCGCAGTGCGGCTACTGCCAGAGCGGGATGATCATGGCCGCGGCGGCGTTGCTCAAGGAGAACAAGAAGCCTACAGATGCGGACATCGAAGCAGCGATGACCAACCTTTGCCGTTGTGGGACGTACCACCGCGTGCGCCAGGCCATCCACCTGGCTGCCAAGTCCGTTTAATGGGAGGCCGACATGAACCAGACCATCGATAGCAATCGTCGCGATTTCCTGGTCAAGTCCGCAGCCCTGACGGGCGGTCTGATGATCGGCGTGCGGCTGCCGGGGGCAGCGCAGGCGGCGGCGGGCTCTGCAGCGCCGGAGGTGACCCACTGGGTCGTGATTCAACCGGACGACACGGTGGTGGTGCGCGTCGCCCGGTCCGAGCTGGGGCAGGGCACGTTCACCGGCATCGCCCAGCTGGTGGCCGAAGAGCTGGAGTGCGACTGGAGCAAGGTGCGCGCGGAGTACGCGGACGTCAACGAGCACATCCGCCGCAACCGCATCTGGGGCTCGATGTCCACCGGCGGCAGCCGCGGTATCCGCGACTCGCAGGGCTACGTGCGCAAGGCTGGCGCGGCCGCGCGCGAGATGTTGGTGGCCGCGGCGGCGCAGGAGTGGGGCGTGCCGGCATCGGAGTGCAGCGTTGCCAAGGGTGTCATCACCCATCAGGCAACCGGGCGCACGACGACTTTCGGCAAGGTGGCAGTGGCCGCCTCCAAGCTGGAAGCGCCCAAGGAGCCCAAGCTCAAGGATCCGAAGGACTGGAAGATCATCGGCACGTCCCCGGCGCGGTTCGACATCCCCGAGAAGACCACCGGCAAGCAGGTGTACGCCGCCGACGTTCGCCTACCCGGGCTGCTGCATGCGTCGGTCGCGCAGTGCCCGGTGTTCGGCGGCAAGCTCAAGAGCTACGACGAGTCGAAGGTGAAGGGCATGCGCGGGGTCAAGCGCGTAGTCGCGGGGCCGGACTGGGTCGCGGTGGTAGCGGACAACTGGTGGCGCGCCAACCAGGCGCTCAAGGCCATGCCGGTCGAATGGGACCCGGGCGAGAACGGCCAGGTGTCGAGCGAATCGATCAAGCAGTTCCTGCGCTCCGGCATCGAAGCGACGGACGCGCCAGTGGCGCGCAAAGACGGCGATTTCGAGCGGGCCGCCGCCGGCGCCGCCAAGGTCCTCGAGGCCGAGTACTACAACCCGTACATGAACCACGCCACCATGGAGCCGCAGACTGCCACGGCGGTAGTCACCGACGACAAGGTGGAGGTGTGGGTGGGCACGCAGAACGGCGAAGCCAGCATGGCGGCGGCGTCCGAAGTGTCGGGCGTGCCGCTGGAGCAGGTGTTCGTGCACAAGATGCACGCAGGCGGCGGCTTCGGGCGGCGAGGCTCGCACCAGGAGTACACCAAGCAGGCGGTGCTGTGTGCCCAGGCGATGCCCGGCACGCCGGTGCGGGTGCAGTGGTCGCGGGAGGAGGACATCCAGCAGGGCCGCTACCGCCCGGTGGGGCTGATCAAGCTGCGCGGGGCGCTGGACGCCCAGGGCAACTGGATCGGCTGGCACGTGCGGCAGGCCGACCAGTCGATCCTGAGCACGGTGCGCATCCCGGGCGTCGAGATCAAGAACGGCGTCGATCCCATCAACACGCGCTGCTTCTCGGACAACCCGTACGCAGTGCCCAACTTCACCAACGAGTACGCCATGCGAAACACGCACGTGCCGCCGGGCTTCTGGCGCGCCGTGGCGCACACCAACAACCCGATCGCGCGCGAGTGCTTCATCGACGAGCTGGCGCATGCTGCCGGCAAGGATCCCTACGAGTTCCGGCGCCCGCTGCTGCAGGGGAAGAAGGACCTGGGAGTGCTCGATGCGGTGGCCAAGGCGGCCGGCTGGGGCAAGCCGGCGCCCAAGGGCGTGCATCGCGGCATCGCCGTGGTGGATTCGTACGGCAGCTTCACGGCCGCGGTGGTCGAGCTCGCGATGAAGGACGGCAATGCGATCGACGTGCAACGCGTGTTCGTCGCTATCGACTGCGGTCACGTGTGCCATCGCGATGCGGTGATCGCACAGGTCGAGGGCGGCGTGATCTGGGGGCTGAGCGCCATCATGCACGAGGAGATCACCATCGAGGACGGGCGGGTGGTGCAGAGCAACTTCGCCGACTACCCGCTGCTGCGGCTCTCAGAGGCGCCCCCGAAGATCGAGCCGGTACTCGTTCCGAGCGGCGGGTTCTGGGGTGGTGTCGGTGAGCCGCCGATCGGCGGCGTGCTCCCGGCGATGTGCAATGCCCTCTTCGCGGCCACGGGCAAGCGCATCCGCTCGCTGCCGCTGAAGCATCATGGTTTTTCTTATGCGTGAGGCGTGAGGGGTGAGGCGTGAGGCGGGAGGCGGGAGGCGGGAGCACAGCCTGCGGCTGTACCCCTCCGCCCAGCCCGCGGCGAGCAGGCGAGCTCAAAGAAACCCCCACTCCCGCGCGCTGTGAGGGAGAGGGCTGGGATGACGGGGTGCTGACGAGCATCATGAACGCAAGCACAAAGGGGGGCTTCCTCCCGGAGTCGACATGACCCGTGGGGTGTTGCCTTTGACCCAGCCCGGTCTCGACCACACGGGCAGGGCGCGGCGGCGCGCGCTCGGCACGCTGGCGGCCGGCGCCCTGCTGCTCGTTGTGCGTCCGGCAACTGCAACGCCGGAAGACCTGGCGGTGGCGCTGCACGAAACCTTCGGCGACCGCCCGATCACACCGGGCAAGGTCACCCTCGAGCTGCCGAGGCTGGCGGAGAACGGCGCCGTCGTGCCGGTGACGGTGGTCGTCGACAGCCCGATGACGGAGCGGGACTACGTCGAACGCATCTACCTGTTCGCTGAGAAGAACCCGCTGCCTCGCATTCTGGAGGTGCAACTGGGGCCATACAGCGGCAGGGCGCGCATCTCCTCCCGCATCCGCATCGGAGACTCGCAGCAGATCACGGCAGTGGCCGTGCTGAGCGACGGTACGCTGTGGTCAGCTGCCATGCAGGTGGAGATCACCGTTGCGGGGTGCGGCCTGTGAGCCGGCTCGGGAGCGCCCGCGTGCGAGTCCCCGAGCGGGCCCAGCGCGGCTCGGTGATCGAGATCCGCGCCATGGTCGAGCACCCGATGGAGACGGGCTTTCGGCTCAACAACGTCGGCAAGCCGATCCCCCGGCATATCGTGGAGAGCTTCACCTGCCAGTATGACGGGCGCGAAGTGTTCCGGGCGAAGCTGCACCCCGCGGTTTCGACCAACCCCTATTTCGTCTTCTACACCGTTGCGACCCGCAGCGGCGAGCTGCTGTTCACCTGGAAGGACGATCAAGGTGGCGTGGCCACGCACCTCGCGCAGATCGAAGTGACCGAATGAGGGCGAGCGCCACCGGACGGGCGCGGAATGACGTGCCCGGCCGATGCCGCTGATAGAATATCTCCCACGCGGTTCGGCCCTGGGCGGCTGCAATCCGCTCAGGCAGAACTGAACATCAATAAGGGAGGAGCCCATGACCAAGGCAGTGCGTTTCCACAAGACCGGCGGTCCCGAGGTCCTCGTCTACGAGGACGTGTCCGTGGGTGATCCCGGGCCGGACGAGGCGCGGGTCCGGAACAATGCTATCGGCCTCAACTTCATCGACACTTACCATCGCGGCGGGCTTTATCCGCTGCCGCTGCCCAGCGGGCTCGGGCTGGAGGCCGCCGGCGTGGTCGAGGCGGTGGGCTCGGCAGTCACTTGGGTGAAGCCTGGCGATCGGGTGGCGTACGCCGGGGGCCCGCCGGGCGCCTACTCCGAGGTGCGGCTCGTCCCCGCGCATCGGCTGGTGAAAGTGCCTGACGGCATCAGCGACCAGCAGGCGGCGGCGATGATGCTCAAGGGCCTGACCGTCTGGTATCTGCTGCGCAAGACCTACCGAGTCGAGAAGGGGGAGACCGTCCTGTTCCATGCTGCTGCCGGCGGCGTGGGCTTGATCGCCTGCCAGTGGTTGAAGGCGCTGGGCGCGACCGTGATCGGCACGGTCGGGTCGGACGAGAAGGCCAAGGTCGCCAAGGCGCATGGCTGCGATCACACCATCGTGTACACGCGCGAGAACTTCGCCCAGCGGGTGAACGAGATCACCGGCGGCCAGAAAGTGCCGGTGGTGTACGACTCCGTGGGCAAGGACACCTTCATGGGGTCGCTCGACTGCCTCAAGCCGCGCGGGCTGCTCGCCGTGTTCGGCAACGGCTCGGGCCCGGTTGCCGCCTTCGACCTGAACCTGCTGGCGGCGAAAGGGTCGCTATACGTCACGCGACCCACCCTGATGACCTACACGGCTCGCCGCGAAGACCTCGAGGGCGGTGCCAAGGAGCTGTTCGGCGTGGTCAAGTCGGGGAAGGTGAAGATCGAGATCAACCAGACCTATGCGCTGAAAGATGCGGCCCAGGCGCATCGCGATCTCGAGGGGCGCAAGACCACGGGTTCAACGGTGCTATTGCCCTGACTGCCTGACCCCATGAACCACGGAGGACGCGGAGGACACGGAGGAAAGGTTTTGGAGTGAGAAATACCGCGGTGGCTTAAGACGTCATGACCGAATCATTGCGTCAGATACGGGTTGGGATGGTTCGCGTAGCAGCGCCAAGGCTTAGGGTCGGCGCAGATCGAAGTCGCTAATACCCCGCGGGGATCGTGCAGTTGGCCTTGA
>Ga0105094_10000115_pt1 | contig 33612 bp, 30 predicted proteins | sample PPLLak1March2015_2_FD_87023 | JGI IMG/M metagenome (GOLD analysis project Ga0105094, IMG submission 87023) | Freshwater sediment microbial communities from Prairie Pothole Lake near Jamestown, North Dakota, USA - PPLs Lake P8 Core (3) Depth... | ecosystem: Environmental > Aquatic > Freshwater >...
ACGGTGAACCCGGCGAACAGGACGGCCTGCCCCGAGGTCGCGATGGCCCGGCCGACCGCCTCCTCGACCGAGCGCCCTCGCGCGAGACCCTCACGGTACCGGGTCACGATGAACAGGGCGTAGTCGATCCCCACGCCGAGGCCGAGCATCGTGGCGAGCGCGGGCGTGAGCGTCGGGACGTCGCCGAGGTGCGACACCAGCCCGACGATCGCGAGCGACGTCCCCAGGCCGATCAGGGCGGTCAGGATCGGCACCCCCATCGCGACGACGGAGCCGAAGGCCACGAACAGCACGAGGACCGCGGCCACGACGCCCACGATCTCTGAGGCCTGGATCTCGGGCAGGTGCGTGAACTCGACGAGCGGCCCACCCGTCTCGACCTGCAGGCCGGCCTCGCGCGCCGGCCGGACGGCCTCCACCAGACGGTCGGCCGCGGGACGGCCGAGCTCGGAGATGCCGCCCTCGTAGTAGACGGTGGTGAACGCGATCGTGCGGTCGGCCGACACACCGGCCTGTCCGCCCTCCTCCGTCGGGTCGTCGATCCCGACGACGTGCGGCTGGAGCGCGATCGTGAGCAGCGTCCCTCGGACCGCCGCCATCTGGTCGGGCTGGGCCAGGGTGCCCGCGCGGGCGCGGAACACCACCGTCGCCGTGACGCCGGAGCGGTCCGGGAAGCGTTCCGCCAGTCGGTCGGTCGCCGCCTGGGCCTCGGCGCCGGGGATGCTGAAGTCGTCGATGAACGCCGTCCCGCCGGCCCGACTGGCGACGAACAGCCCGACGGCCACCACGACCCAGGCGGTGATGACCGTCCACCGATGCCGTACCGCTCCGCGCCCGATCCGGTACAGGAACGGCGTCAGGCTCACGCGGGCCTCCTGTCCGACTGCGGCCATGCTATGCAGCGCTTCCGCGCCGCGCGTGGCCGTTGGTCCCCCGCGCCTCGGACCGAACGTCGCCCCAGCGTCAGCCGGCCGGACGACGCTCCGGAACGACCAGGTACCGCACGCCGAGCGTGACCACCAGGCCGATGAAGCACGCCAGCCCGAGCAGGATCCCGGCCTCGACCCAGGTCGGGATGTAGATCGGGTCTGGGGCGAACTCCTGGCCGGGGCGGCCGCCCGGGATGCCCGGCTCGAGCCCGACGAGCGGCATGAACATCGAGGTCATGACGATGTTGATGCGCTTGGCGAACACGCCGACCATCGCGAGCGCCCCCGCCGCGACGACCCAGCCGCGGCGCTTCCGCAGCCGGCTCGCGCAGATCGCGAACGGGACCACGACGCCGATCACGACCTCGGCCCAGAACACGGGCGCGAGCCTGCCGGTCAGCAGCACGTTGAGCTGCTTCAGGTGGTCCGGGACGCGCGAGGCGTACGTGGTGAGGATCTCGGCGAACAGGAGGAACCCGTCGACCGCGATGAACCACACCATGAGCCTGCCCAGGTCGTCGAACACGTTCCGGTCGGGCTCCCACTCCGTCGTGCGGTCGACCACGTGCGCGGTGACGATCAGCAGGCCGAGCCCGGACACGAGCGCCGAGGAGACGAACATCGGCGCCATGAGCGCGGTGTTCCAGAAGGGTCGCGCCACGAGCAGCCCGAAGATCCACGCGGTGATCGAGTGCACGAGGACGGCGGCCGGCAGCGCGAAGAACGCCATCGTCCGCAGCGCCCCGGGCCTCGGGTTCGGGCGAGTGAGGATGTAGAGGTCGACCGCCGCGATCGTCAGGTAGACGCCGATGATGATCACGTCCCAGATCAGCGGCGAGGTCCAGTGCGGCTGCCGGAGCATCCGCCACACCATCTGCGGGCGGCCGAGGTCCGGCATGATCGAGATCGCCGCCGCCAGGATCGCGGCTCCCGAGAGCAGGACCGCGAGACGCTGGAGCGACGAGAACCGCTCGCTGCCGACCAGCTCGGCACCGGCCGCGACGATGAGCCCGCCGGCCGAGATGCCGACGAGGAACATGAACGTGATGATGTACATCCCCCAGCTGATCGTGTTCGACAGGCCCGTCACAGCCAGGCCGTTGACCCACTGGTAGACGAAGCAGCCGAGGCCGACGATCATCCCGCCGACGAGCAGGCCGTACCAGGCCGGGCCCCACGAGCGGCGCTCGGCGGCGCGGGCGGTGGTCGCGACGGCGCTCACAGGGACCGCCTCCTCCGCTCCTCGAGGTAGTAGACCTTCGGCTTCGTGCCCTTCTCCTCGAGAAGCTGCGTCGCGCCGCGGTCCTCGATCGTTCGGACCAGCTCGCCGTCGGAGTCGTTCAGGTCGCCGAAGATCCGGGCCTGCGCCGGACACGACCACACGCAGGAGGGGACCTGGCCCTCCTCGAGCCGATGGATGCACATCGTGCACTTCTCGACCGAGCCGATCGGGCGGCCCTCGACCATGCCCAGGTCGAACCCGTCGACGGCGTACTCGGGCTCACCCCAGTTGAACACCCGGACGCCATAGGGGCAGGCGGCCATGCAGTACCGGCGCCCGATGCAGTCGTCCTGGTTCACCTCGACGAGGTAGCCGTGCTCCGCGTCGACGAACGTCGCCGAGGTCGGGCACACCTTCATGCACGGCGGGTCGTCGCAGTGCTGGCACGCGAGCGGGACCCACGACATGTCCAGGCCGCCGGACTCGCTCGTCTCGGGCGTGTCGAGCGCCTCACCCTTCGTGAGGATGCGGTTCCACCACATCCCGAGCGGCACGTCGTTCTCGGACTTGCAGATGACCGCGCACGACCAGCAGCCGATGCAGCGCTCGGTGTCGACGGCCATGCCCCAGCGCGGGTCGTCGGACACCTCGCCGATCGCGCCGTACTCGCGGGAGGCCTCGGGGAGCGCGTCGACCGGTGAGATCTTCGTGTCCTCAGGCACGGCGCACCTCGCAGCGGCAGTCCTTCCACCCGGTGGACGGAGCCCAGATGTTCGGCACGTACCAGACCTCGTGGATCGGGTTGATCGCCGAGCTCGTGAGCTCGTTCACCCCCTTGCCGTCGAGGTAGTAGCGGGACCACCACCCCTCCGGCAGGGTGGCGGTCCCCGGCCCGGCCGAGTCGTGCACGTGCGCCCACGCCGTGACGGAGCCGCGGGTGTTGAAGACGACGATCGGGTCCCCGTCGGCGATCCCGCGCGCGGCCGCGTCGTCCGGGTGCAGCAGCACCTGCGGCTTGCCGCCGTGGATCTCCTCGAGCCACGCGTTGTTCGAGTAGGTCGAGTGGATCCGCCACTTCGAGTGCGGGGACAGCAGCGTGAGCGGGTACTCGGCCGGGTCGTGCACGCCGTCGTCATGCGGGTCCTTGAACGTGACGACCTGTTCGCCGAGCTCGAGGAAGCGGTCCTCCTCCTTGTAGAGCTCGATCCGCCGGGTGGGGAGGAAGACCTCCGTGGACTCGATCGGCGCAGGCAGGCTCACCGGCGGGAACGGGACGAGATCCTCGACCTGGGCCTTGAACGCGACGTCGGGATCGGGCACGTTCAGCCGGACGGGGCCCTCGCGTAGCTGCCCCAGCGTGATGCCCTCGGTCGGGCCGCCGGGGACGTCCCCCGCCGCCAGGATGGCCTCGATCGCCTTCTCCTCGGTCCAGCCCTCGAACCACTCGCGCCAGCCCTCCTCGTCGATCCGCCGGACGAGCTCGGACCAGATCCACAGCTCGGAGCGGCTCTCGCCCACGGGCTCGATCGCCGGCTGCTGGAGCTGGAGGTACGGATGGAGCGGGGTGGCGGTGAGATCGGTCTTCTCGTACCAGGTCGTGGCGGGCAGGATCACGTCGGACCACCTGGCCGTGTCCGTCATCTGATGGTCGACGTCGACGACCAGCTCCATCTCGGCCAGCCGCTCGAAGGCCTGGTTGGTGTTCGGGGACTGCAGCAGGAAGTTGCTGAAGGTCAGGAACAGCGCCTTGAAGCCGTTCTTCGGATAGGGGACGGACGGGTGCATCGTCTCCGTCGGCCCGGTGAGCCAGTAGATCGACGAGACGATCGGCGCCTTCACCTCGCCCACGTTGTTCCAGGGCGCCGCGACCACCCGCACCTTGTACTGCCCGACGTACACGCTGAACCCGCCGCCGCTCCTGCCGACGTTGCCGGTCAACACCGCGAGGAGCGCGTACGCGCGCCCCGTGAGGTCGCCGTGGTACCAGTGGTTCGAGCCGCCGCCCATCAGGATGGCGCCCGGCTTCTCGGTGGCGTACGCGAGGGCGACCCGCTCGATGATCTCAGCGGACGCGCCGCAGGTCTCCGAGGCGCGCTCGGGCGTCCAGGTCTCGATCTCGGCACGGACGTGGTCCCAGCCCGGGCGGGCGACGACGGTGGCGCCGCCCGCGAGCCCGACCTCGTACGAGCCGGTGAGGGCGGCCTCGACCCCCGCCGGCATGCCGAGCCGATCGATGCCCACGGTCACCGGCCGCTCGGTCCTCGCGTCCCAGACGACGAACCGCTCGGTCGAGCCGCCGGGTCGGAGGTCGGCCTCGCGCAGACGTTTGCCCGTGCTCTCGTTCACGAGCAGGGGCGCGTCCGTGTACGTACGGAGGAAGGCCTCGTCGTGCAGCCCCTCGCGCAGGATGACGTTCGCGACGCCGAGCGCGAAGGCGGCGTCGGTCCCGGGCCTCAGCCGGATCCACGTGTCCGCCTTCGACGCCGTCGCGCTGAAGACCGGATCGACCACGACGAGTCGCGCGCCATTCGCCGCAGCGTCGAACAGGAAGTGGGCGTCGGGGATCCTCGTCTCGAGCGGGTTCGCGCCGACGACGAGCAGGAACTTCGCGTTGGCCCAGTCCTTGGACTCGTGCTCGGCGTTCTGCACCCCGAACGTGATCGGCATCGCCATCGGCAGGTCGCCGTTGTAGTCGAACGACGTCCCGTGGCTCATCCCGAGGACGGCCGAGGCGCGGTAGTTCGCCCCCTTCTGGATGTAGCCGGAGCCCGGCACCTGCCCGAACACGTGGATCGAGTCGTACCCGTGGGTCTCGCCGATCCGCTTCATCTCGGAGGCGACGTGGTCGAGCGCCTCCTCCCATGTCGCCTCGCGGAACTCGCCCGAGCCCCGCTCCCCCGTGCGGATCAGCGGGGTCGTGATCCGGTCCGGCCCGTAGACCTGGAGGTGGTAGGACAGGCCCTTCATGCAGCCGCGCGGCGAGTACACCGCGTCGGGGTAGTCGGCGGCCTGCTGGATCTTCACGATCCTGCCGTCGCGCACGAACGCGAGCTGGCCGCACGAGCCGGTGCAGTTCGGCGAGCACGTCGTGCGGACGACCTTGTCGACGAGGAGCGAGCGTCCGGGCTCCTGACCCACGTCGTCCGCCAGGACCGTCGCGCTAGCGGCGACGGCGACGCCGGCCGTCGCGCCCGCCCCGGCCAGGAACTGCCGTCGGGTGACCGGCATCGCTCAGATCACCTCCGGCGCCGACGGGCAGGCGCGGTCGAGCATCCGGTGATCGGTCCTGCCACACGCCGCGCACCGCGTCGTGCTGCGTCCGTCGGGACCGGGTCGCGAGAGCCGGACGCTGCGGGACGCCGCGGAGACGATCCGAGCACCCAGGAACAGCGCCGGTAGGGCGAGCGCGCCAGCGAGGAACCCTCTCCTCGAGGCCGGACCGGCCACGATCCCACCTCCTACGTTGAGTGTAGTGCTAAAGGTATAGCAGACACCGCGATGCTCGTGGCGGGTACGAAGGTCCCAGGAGTCCTGGGACCCCCGCGGTCGGGAGGCCCAGCGCTCGCCGTTCTCCGGGTCCTCCGCCACGAACCCCTCGAGGGCCGCGGGCTCGTACAGGACCCCATGCGCCATCAGGAGGTGGCCGATCCATGGCCCCCTCGGCCGACCACCTTCCCGAGGATCTTCAGCGCCGCGGCCCGCTCCTTCGGCTTGAGCCCGAACGCGAGGAGCGACACGCCGTACGCGAGCGCCCCGACGCCGGCCGAGACCACGAGGTTCACGAGCCACTTCGCGTCGGGGAGCACGACGTGGACGGCGAACATGACCGCCGCCCCGATGAGCGCCGCCGGCACGATGCGAAGGAACGCGCGCTCGAACGGCCAGATCCGGACGAACCGCTTCACGAGCAGCAACCGCGCGATCGCCGAGGCCGCCAGCGTGCAGGCCTGCGCGATCGCGGCGCCGCGGATCCCGAGCACCTCGGGCCGCGCGAGCGCGAGCGCGAGCGTCACGTCCAGCACGATCGCGCCCACGTACACGAGCAGGTCCCAGCCGGTGCGGCCGACCATGATGAGGATGAAGCCGACGGTCCCGACGCAGACCGGGACGAGCATCCCCGCGACGAGGATCAGGAGCGCGTCCTGGCCCTCGGCGAACCCGGCCCCGAAGATCCGCAGGACCTGGTCGGGCATCACGAGGAGCACGAGCAGGATCGGCAGCGTCGCCGCAAGCGCCCAGCGCGTCACCGACTTGTAGAGCTGGTCGAGCTTCTCGTGCTCGCCGCGGTGGTGCAGGTCGGCGACGAACGGGCTGAACATCAGCGACAGCGACGTGAGGAACAGGAACAGCGACTGCCCGGCCTGGAGCGTCGCGGCGTAGACGCCCGTCACCCGGTCCCCCGCGAGCGTCGAGAACACGTAGAAGTCCGCCCAGAACACCAGGTGCGAGAACAGCGCCGCCGGCGCTCGAAGGGCGCCGAACCGCACGAGCGCGCCGGTGTGCTCCTCGGGGATCCCGTGGCCCTCGACGACGCCGGACAGGGGCTTGCTCTCGCGCTCCCACGCGAGGAACGCGGCGACGAGCGCGACCCCCCACGACGTCGCGTACGCGAGGACCGTCGCGCCGGCGGTCTGCGCGATGGCCCAGAACGCGAGCGTGAGCGCGATCCAGCCGAGCGGCTGCCCGATCCACTGTACGTAGAGGGTGTGCCGCATGATCTTCAGCCCTCGGGTGGCGCCGAGGTAGATCTGCGTCATCGCCGCGAGCGGCAGCGCGAGCGCCGCCGCCATGAACGCCGGCTGCGCGACGTCGGGGAGTTCGGTGAGCCCCTCGGCGAGCGCGCCGGACGTGAGGAAGACGACGACACCGGCGAGCAGGCTGACCGACAGCGCGATGACCGACGCCCGGCGCACGAGACCGCGGACCCGCCCGCCCTCGCCCTTGCCCATGAGGATCGCGACGAGCCGGATGTTCGCGACGTCCATCCCGAACCGGGTCGCGGTCGAGCCAACGAACGCCAGCTGGACCGCGAGCGTCACGATGCCGTACCGGGCCTCGCCGAGGGTGCGCGACATCAGCACCTGCGCGGCGGCCGCGGCCACCGCGCCGATCGCGAGGCCGACCACGTTCTGGGCCGCGCCGCCGAGGATGTCGCGCTGGTCGCCGAACCGCTCGCGGGGCAGGACGTCGTCGAACGCTCCGCGGATGCTCCGGCTCACGGCCCCCAAGTATCCACGTTCGGCGGGACGGCGCCTGCGGCGGTTGGCGGCGGCTCAGGCGGGGGCGAGCTCCGGCACCGGGTCGACGCCGGCGTCCTTCGCGGCGCGCTCGACCAGGTCCCTGAGCTCGGCCTCGTGCGCGGGATCGAGCTCCGGTCGTTCGTACGCCTCGAGCAGGACGGCCGTGCGCTCCTTCGCCCGCGTCCAGGTGTCGAGGCCGCCCGACTGCAGCCAGCCGCGCGTCGAGTCACGGTCGATCACCCTCGAGGGCAGGTGCTGCTCGAGCGCGAACAGGTCCTTCGTCGCCCGCTGCTTCAGGAACTCGCCCTTGAAGGCGATGCCCTCGAACAGCTCGAGCGCGAGCGTCTCGGTCCTCGCCTCCACGCCGGCGAGCAGGCGCTTGACCATCGCGATCGCTTCGGCGTCGACGACGAGCTTCTCGGCGCTCTGGCACGCGAGGAAGTCGAGCATCCCCGCGCCCGAGATCATGTCGATCCCGGCGAGCGCGCCGATCGTGGCCGTGATGCCGCTCTCGAGTCCGGCTTGTGCGTCGACGACCTTCGCGTCGCTCGCGCCGAGGTACGCATGGGTCGGCAGCCCGAGCGATCTCCCCACCTGCGCGTAGCCGGCGTCGATCATCGCGGTCTCGACCGCGCCCATCGGCGTCGTCCCCTTGCGCATGTCGAAGATCGCCGGCGCGCCTCCCCAGACGATCGGCGACCCGGGCCGCGCCAGCTGGTGGATCGCGATGCCGGACAGGCACTCGGCCGCGTGCTGCACGATCGAGCCGAGGAGCGTGACCGGCGCCGCCGCGCCCGCGAGCGGCATCGAGACCATCTCGGCCGGGACGCCGGCGCGGGCGAGCTCGATCAGGTTCCGCGCGCCGAACGCCGACCAGATCAGCGGCGGCGAGGGGCACACATCGAACACGGCCCGAGGCTTGCGCGCCAACGCCTCCCGGCCGCCCGACTGGACCGCCGCCATGTCGATCATCGTGTGCAGCGTCTGGATCGAGAACGCGCCGGTGACGATCGGCCGCGCCGAATACTCGAGCACCACGTACAGCCGCCACAGGTCCCCGATGTCCTTCGGGATCTCATCGCACACGACGGCGGTGGACTGCGCGTCGAGCTCGGGGAGCATCTCGGCGACCTTCACCAGGCGCGTCAGATCGGCGGTCGTCGACGGGCGGTGCTCCAGCGTCTCGGGATCCAGGACGCGCACGCCGGAGGAACCCGGGTCGAACTGCACGGCGTCGCCGCCGTAGGTCACGGTCGGCTCGCCGCGGAGGTCGTGGAGGTGGAAGACGTGCGGCACCGTGGCGAGCGCGTCGCGGACCACGGGCTCGGGCATGTGGACGACGTCGTCGTCCGCGGTCGCGCCGGCGGCGACGAGCAGGTCCACCGCCTCGGGCGCCTGGACCTTCACGCCGTGGTCTCGCAGGAGCGCGAACGCCTCGTCCAGCACACGCCGCACGAGGTCGTCGGTCAGAAGGTCGATCCTCGGCTGCATCGCGGCCACCCCCTCACGTCCCGACGAGCTCGCGCGCGAGCGAGACCGCACGCGCGGCGTCCTCGCCGAAGCCGTCGGCGCCGATCTCGGACGCCCACTCCGGGGTCACGGGCGCGCCGCCGACCATCACCTTGACCGCTCCACGCAGCCCGGCGGCGGTGAGGGCCTCGACCACGTCGCGCTGGCCCGGCATCGTGGTCGTGAGGAGCGCGCTGATGCCGACGAGGTCGGCCTCGACCTCGCGCGCCTTCTCGACGACCGTCGCGACCGGGACGTCGACGCCGAGGTCGACGACGCGGAAGCCCGAGGCCGAGAGCATCGTCCCGACGAGGCTCTTGCCGATGTCGTGGATGTCGCCGTGCGCCGCGGCCAGGACGACGGTCCCGTGGATCTCGCGCTCGGCGCCGGTGCGCTGCATCTCGGGCTCGAGGACGCCGATCGCGGCCTTCATGGCCTCGCCGGCGAGCACGAGCTCGGGCAGGAACATGTTCTCGAGCGCGAACTCGCGGCCGACGTGGTCGATGCCGGGGACGAACCCCTCGTCGATCGCCTGGAGCGGGTCGATCCCGTCGGCGACGGCTCGCCGAGCGAGGTCGGCGGCGGCGTCGGCCTCCCCGTCGATGATGCTCCGGCCCATCGCCGCGAACAGGTCCTCACGCTGCATGGTCGATCGCTCCTCCTCGCCCGGGTGCTCGGGCTCCAGCGTGACGCCGGGCGCGGGGACGGGCGGGTGCCGGATGGCTGCGCGGGCAGGGCCAGTGGTCCCGAGACGCTGACCACAGGTCACCGCACCTCGGGAGGGCGCCCGGGTCCCGTCACGGGTCCCAGCGCATGAACCACACGTGGGGGCCGCCGTCCGGCGCGTCGCCGGCCATCTCGACCGCGAACCCGCGGCGCTCGTAGAACGCGACGTTGTCCGGCCTCGACGTGCACAGGAACGCCACGACGCCGTCCTCTCTCGCGCGCTCGAGCCCGTGCGAGACGAGCGCGCTCCCCACGCCAGACCCCCGCGCCCCGCGCTCGACGGCGACGTGGTCGAGGTACCAGTGCGGCTCGCTCGGCCGAAGCCCCTCGGCCCATCCCCAGAAGGAGTCGTACCGGTCGATCGCCGTCCCGAGGAGCTCCCGCACCCCGTCGCCGAGCTCGAACGTGATCTGCTCGAACACGGCCTCGCTCCCGGGAGGCGCCCACAGCGCGACACCCTCCCGCCCGTCCGTCGTCCACAGCCATCCGTGCCCGGCGGCATGCGTGTCGAACTCGCGGAAGAACGCGGCGACGCGCACCTCGCGATCGGGCTCGGGCGCCGTCCAGACCATGATCGCGTCGTCCGCGAACGCTCGCGCGAGCAGCGCCGCGAGCTCGGGTACCTCCTCGACGGTCGCCGGACGGACGCGCATGGGCGGAAGCCTAGGACACCGGCTCGCCGCGCCCCTCCTGCCAGGCATTCGCGAGCGAGGTACCGATGCCGAGCACGCCGAGGGCCACCGCCCAGGCGCGGTGCCCGACGAACCACAGCGCCACTGCCGAGATCGTGAACAGGTCGATCTCGATCGAGACGCGGAGCGCCAGGCGCACCGGCCGAACCGCCTTCGGCGCGACGAACAGGCCCCAGACCGCCGCGGCGAGCGCCGGCGCGCCGATCCCGAGGATGAACGCCCAGGAGCCCTCCCCGACGTGGAACCCCCAGAGCATGAGCGCCAGGAGCATGCCGAGCTCGCACAGGAACCGCACCGCCAGGACCAGGCCGCGGAGTCCCGTCATGGGCGATCCGCCCCCGCCACGCGCGCGAGCACGTGGTGGTAGGCGTACCCCTCGTCCCACGGTCCCTCGATCTCATCCTGGATCGCGAAACTCGTGTCCGCCATCCAGGTCCGGACCTGCTCGAGGCTCGGATAGTGGTGGTAGTACTCATCGGGGTCGCGCCAGATGACCTCGCCACTCACGACGGGCAGACCTGCGGCGCGTGCCTCCGCGTTCGCGGCGCGCACCTCGGCCTCGGCCACGAGCTCCACCGTCAGGTAGAGCCAGCCGCCCGGTCGCAGGGCTCGACGGAAGCACTCGAGCACGACCGGCCATCCCTCCGGCGGAACGAACTCCATCGCGTCCACGCACATGACCCCGTCGAACTCGAGGTCGAAGGGCAGCTCCTGGAGATCGAGCTTCTCGGTGGGCACGTCCGGGAACTTCGCGCGGGCTCGAGCCAGGTACGCCTGCGTGTGGTCGACGCCCAGGAGCGAGCGCCCGCTCTCGAGGACCATGCCGAAGTACTTGCCCGTGCCGCACGCGGCGTCGAGCACGCGGCCGTCGGGCGGCAACTCCGAGCAGAACCGCGCGACGAACGCTCGGTGGGTTCCACCGATCTCGCCCCAGTACCGGTCGTACACCGACGCCAAGGCGACCTCCTGCTCCTCGTTCACTCGGCGAAGCTCCCGGAGCCAGGCGGCGCGGTCGTGTCGAGGGGCCGTGGGCGTCATGGACGGACCGTACTATCGTCCGCTCAGGCGTGGGCGAGAGGGAGCGCGTGCGAGGGTTCGACTACACGGAGCCGATCGAGACCGAGCGGCTCGTCCTGCGCGCCTTCCAGCCAGGAGACTTCGACGCCGTCTACGCGATGCGCTCGGACCCGGGGGTCGTGCGGTACCTGTACTGGGACGTCCACAGCGAGGTGGAGGCGCGACGGGCGCTCGAGCAGCGGATCTCGTTCCGCGCCCTCCACCGCGAGGGCGACGTGCTCGCACTCGCCGCTGTCCTGCGGGACACGACCGAGATGGTCGCCGACGTGATCCTCCGATACGTGAGCGCCGAGCACCAGCTCGCCGAGATCGGGTACATCGTCCACCCCGACCATCAGGGGCGCGGCTACGCGACCGAGGCCGCGCGCGCGGTACTTGGGATCGCCTTCGACAAGGTCGGGTTCCACCGGGTGGTCGGCAGCATGGAGGCGCGGAACGCCGCGTCGGCCCGGGTGCTCGAGAAGCTCGGGATGCGCCGCGAGGCTCACCTGGTCGAGAACGAGCGGGTCAAGGGCGAGTGGCAGAGCGAGGTGATCTACGCGATGCTGCGTCGCGAGTGGCGCTCGGCCCGCTGAGGAGGCCGTCACCGAGCGTAGACCGCGACGTCCCACGCGAACCGCCGGCGCGAGTACACGCGTTCGAACCCCGCCGCTCGGACCCGCGCGTCCAGGGTGCCGACGTCGTGGACGTGCGTCCGGAACCCGCCGTACCGACGCGGGCGAAACCCGTACCACCGGTTCTCGACGGCCGCCAGCGCTCGTCGCACGGCGCCCCGGATCCCCGCCGACGGCGGGACGGAGAACGCGTAGACGGTATCCGCCGCGGACAGGGAGTTGCCCAGGAGCCCATCGGCGTCCGCGAAGCAGCAGAAGACCTTGTCGAGCACCACCACGTCATGGCGTTCGAGCGAGGCGACGGCGCCGTCGCCCACGTCGAACGTCGCGCGATCGCCGAGGCCCCGCTCCGAGGAGATCCGACGCGCCCGATCGATCGACGCCGACGACAGGTCGACGCCCGTCGCCGCGCGCGCTCCGCGCTCGAGCGCGTCGAAGATCAGACCACCTGCGCCGCAACCGACATCGAGGATGGTTCGATCCTGGAGCCCGGCGTGCTCGAGACCGCGGATCAGGTCGCTCGAGGGGCCGCCCAGACGGCGTCGGCGCGCGCGTCTGGCGTAGGAGTCGGCCCAGTCGTCGAAGCAGCAGCAGTCGGGGCCGTCGCTCATCGGGACGTGAGGCTCGCACCCGCCACCCTGAAACGTCAAGGCTCGGACGGGACGCCCCCGGGGGCGCAGGCGGCGTCGCGTCAGTGGATCAGCGTCAGTGGATCAGGAGGAACCAGCCGATGATGATGCCGCTCACCGCGAGCACGGTGATCACCGCGAACCCGAGGACGAGCTCGGCGAGGCCCCACGGCCGCGTGCGCCGCAACCTCTCCGCCTTGACGGCGTGGAGCGCCTCGGCGGGGATGTCGCTCGTCTCGTACCGCAGGATGGCGGTCAGCGCCCGGTCCGACAGGTCGGACGGATCCGGCGGCGCCGTCTCGAGGTCGTGGGCGGCCCACGCCGCCTCGTGGTACTCGAGGGCGCTCATGCTGTCCCGCACCATCACGGGGTCAGGGTTTCCGCCCATCCCGATCCCTCCCTCAGATCGGTCTCTCGGACTCCCACCCGTCCGTTCGAAGCCATCGTCCCAGTCCGTACCCGAGGGGGTGAGGTGCGAACCGACCCCTCAGTCTGGGTCGGGCGTCCTGAGCGCTCGCTGAAGCCTCGGTTAAGCGGATGCTAAGGATGTGAGGCGAGCGCTCAGGATGCGTTCAGCAGTCGTTCAGGGTTCTGCGATGATGATGCACCTCACCCACCGGGAGGGAACGCGTGCGCATCCTGGTCGTCGAGGACGAGAAGCGGCTCGCCGCGGGTCTGAAGAAGGGCCTCGAGGCGGAGGGGTTCGCGACCGACGTCGCGCTGAGCGGCACGGACGGCCTGTGGATGGCGCGCGAGAACCCGTACGACGCGATCGTGCTCGACATCCTGCTGCCGGGGATGAACGGCTACCGGGTGTGCGCGACGCTCCGCGAGGAGGGCGTCTGGACGCCGATCCTCATGCTGACGGCCAAGGACGGCGAGTACGACGAGGCGGAGGCCCTCGACACGGGCGCCGACGACTACGTCACGAAGCCGTTCTCGTTCGTCGTCCTCGTCGCGCGGATCCGGGCGCTGATCCGGCGCGGGGCGGGCGAACGGCCTGCGGTGCTCGAGACCGGCGACCTGAGGTTCGACCCCGCGACCCGACGCGCCCGGCGAGGCGACGCCGAGGTGGACCTGACCGCCCGCGAGGGAGCGCTCCTCGAGTTCCTGTTGCGCCGCAAGGGTGACGTGGTATCGAAGCGCGAGATCCTCGACCACGTCTGGGACTACACGTTCGACGGCGATCCGAACATCGTCGAGGTCTACGTCGGCCATCTCCGCAACAAGCTCGACCGACCGTTCGGACGTTCGACCCTGGAGACGATCCGTGGCGTCGGCTACCGGATGGCGGACGATGGCTGACCGCGCTCCGTCCTCGGCGTGGACCCGGATGCGGCAGCGTATGGACACGATCCGCGTCCGCACGACCGGCGCGGCCGTGTTCGCGGTCGGCGTCACGCTCGTCGCGGCGTCGGTCGCCATGGTGGTACTCCTCGAGGAGTCGGTCAGAGGCAACGTGGAGACCAGCGCGGTCGCTCGCGCGGAGACGGTGGCCAAGCGGCTCTCGGCCGGCGAGGACCCGAGCTCGCTCACCGCCTTGGACGAGGACGAGGAGTTCGTCCAGATCCTCGACCGCGAAGAGGTGGTCGCGGCCAGCGCGAACGTGTCGAGCACGGATCCCCTCGTCATGTTGGAGCCCGATCAGGAGCGGACGCTCGACGAGGTGCCGTTCGAGGACGGCGCCTTCCTCGCCGTCGCCGACCGGGCGAGCGGCGCGAGCGGTCCGCTGACGGTCGTCGTCGGGCGCAGCCTCGAGGTGGTGCAGGAGACCCGCGGCGCGGTCGTGGGGCTCCTCGCGATCGGCGTGCCGCTCCTCCTGCTGGTGGTTGGCATCGTGACGTGGCGCGTCGTGGGCCGGGCGCTCGCACCGGTCGACGCGATCCGCACCGAGGTCGAGGCGATCTCGAGCCGGGAGCTCCACCGCCGCGTCCCGCAGCCGACGGGCAAGGACGAGATCGCCCGGCTGGCGTCGACGATGAACGGCATGCTCACGCGTCTCGAGAAGGCACGCCTGCGCGAGCGCCGCTTCGTGTCGGATGCGTCGCACGAGCTCCGTTCCCCGGTCGCCGCGATCCGTCAGCACGCCGAGGTCGCGCAGACCTATCCGGATGGGACGTCGACCCAGGAGCTCGCCGAGGTCGTGCTCGAGGAGGACGTCCGACTGCAACGCATCGTCGAGGACCTGCTCCTGCTCACCCGGGTCGACGAGGGCACGCTGCCGCTGCAGTCCGCTCCGGTCGACGTGGACGACCTCCTGTTCGAAGACGTGAGGCGGCTCCGCGCCTCGACCGAGCTGCGGGTCGACGGCTCCGGCGTCTCAGCGGGGCGCGTCGTGGGCGACCGAGAGCAGCTCGAGCGGCTGATCCGCAACCTCACCGACAACGCCGCGCGCCACGCCGTTGCCGAGGTTCGCCTGGCGCTCCGCGAGGACGACGGACTCGTCGTGCTCGAGGTAGACGACGACGGACCGGGCGTGCCCGAGGAGATGCGCGAGGCCGTGTTCGAGCGCTTCACGCGTCTCGACGACGCACGCGACCGCCAGAACGGCGGCGCCGGTCTCGGTCTGTCGATCGTCTCCGAGATCGCTCGCGCGCACGGCGGTTCGGTGGCGGTGACGGATGCGCCGCTCGGCGGGGCCCGGTTCACCGTGACGCTCCCCGCGGCCGGCGCCTGACCGCCCGCGTCGGGCTGCGTCACGCGGGGACGAACTCGGTCAGCTCCGCGGCCTCATCGACGATGAGCCCGACGCCCTTCGCGTAGACCTTCCGGTCCTCGCCGCCGCTCAACGGATCGCGGTCCAGCATGACCACCGTGTCGTCGAAGGTGCCGCCCGGGACCTCCGTCTGCTCGCCGAGCGAGACGATCTTCGACTGATCCTCGGCGGCGCCGGGCGCGACCTCCTGCTGGAAGGCCTGGTCGACCTGCGGCGACCCCGGCATGAAGATCCCGGGCCGATACCGGTCGCCGTCCGCGAGCCACGCCCCCCCGTGCGAGGAAACGTCGCCGTTCTCGTCGAACATGTCGACCTCCTCGCCGAAGTAGCAGACCGTCCCGTCCTCGGCCTGGGCGAAGAAGTTCCTCGAGATCTCGACGACGCTGCCGTCGATCTCCTCGTACTCCTCGACGACGCGGGTCTCGACGCCGGCCACGGTCCGCACCTCGTCGAGCGGCGTGATCCGCACCAGGACGCCGCCGCCCTCGAGCACGACCTGCTGCCCGACCGGGAGCGGGAAGTAGGGGTTGTCGACCTCGCTCGTGAACGTCCCGGTGTCCGGATCGCACACGCCGATGTCCATCAGGTTCTCGAAGCTGCTCGCCTTCGAGCACCCCGACGCGACCAGCGCCACGAGCACGCCGAGGACGAAGGCCGTCCGACCGGGCCTTCCGCCCACCCTGCCTGTCCGTCGATCGCTCCGCACGGTCACCTCGTCACGTTGATAGAACCGCTGACCTGCGGCGAAGCGTATCGGCACGAGCTGAAGGAAGGCTGAAGGTTCGGTGAACGGCCCTGCGGACGTCAGGAACCGAGCGGCTCGGCCGGAGGCGTCTGGCCCCACGAGCCCTCGGCGCGCCGATACCCGTTCGCGTCGAGCTCGAGCACCAGCTCGCGGACCTCAGCCATCTCCTCCTCGCTCAGGTGGATGAGATCGACGAGGACGAGCTCCTCCTGCTCCTTCTCGTTCTTGCCCCGCCAGCCGACCCGCACGTTCCCGACGGCCGGGGCGTAGAACTTGAGCTGGAAGGCGCCCGGCTTGGTCCGCTCGAACTCCTCTGTCACGAGCACACCTTCGAAGCAGTCGTACGGGACGCAGGTCTCCTGATCCACCTGGTACACCCTCGCCCGGTCGACCCAGTTGAGCGGTGGAGGCGCGTACCCCTGGCCGTAGCTGGGACCCCCGGGCTGTGGCTCCCCCTTGATGGCGATCCCGGGCTTCGCTCCTTCGAAGCCCGCGACCCACGCGGGTGCCTTGACGAACTCTCCGCCGTCGTACTCCTCGGGGTACTGCCCGAAGTGCCAGACGTTCCCGGCCGTGTCCTGCGCGAACATGGCGAGCTCCGTCTCCTCCAACTCGCCGTCCGTGTAGTCGCGATCCCAGATGACGACCGCGCGGACCCCGTCGACCACCTTCGTGAGGTCGGTGACCGTGAACACGACCTTGTGCTTGATGCGCTCCTTCTCATCCAACGTAGAGCCTCGGTAGACGTATTGGGTCCCCGGCTCCAGGGGGAACCACTGGTTGTCGACGATGTACGACGTCTCGTCGAAGAACGCCGGGTCGTAGTCCGACGCCTTCACGTCACCCGGGACGGTGGTTCCCGGCACCTCGTCTGGCGACGCGCTGGCCGATGGTGACGGAGACGGAGACCCTGGGCCCTGCGTGGTCCCGCTCGCTTCCGGCTCACTCTCATCGCCCTGACACGCCGCGGCCGAGAGCAGGAGGGCCGCCAGCAGCACCGCGATCACGGGCATACGTCGCACGTCCATCACCTTCCCCACGCGGCGTCGCCGGCCGCCACACGTACTCCGGCCGGCGACGTCCGCATCACGATCCTCCGATCAGGCGGTCTCCGGGACCTCCGCCGCGCTCTTCAGCGACTTGCCGAACGCCAGGTAGAGCACCGGGACGACGAACAGGTTCAGCAGCGTCGCCGTGATCAGGCCGCCCATGATGACCACGGCCATCGGGTGCTCGACCTCATTGCCCGGGACCTGGCCGACCCACACCAGCGGGATCAGCGCGAGGCCGGTCGTGAACACCGTCATCATGATCGGTACCACCCGCTCGCGGGCCCCGCGGATGATCAGACCCGGACCGAAGGGCTCGCCCTCGAAGCGCTCAAGGTGCTGGTAGTGGCTGATCAGCATGATCCCGTTCCTCGCCACGATCCCGAGGACCGTCAGGAACCCGACGAGCGAGCCGAGCGAGAGGATCTTGCCGCCTAGGTATGCGGCGATCACCCCGCCGATCAGCGCGATCGGCAGCGTGAAGAACGCGATCGAGGCCAGCCGCCAGCTCCCGAACGAGGCCTGCAGCAGGAGGAAGATGCCGATCGCCGCGCCGATCGCGAAGAGGAACAGCCGGCTCTGCGCCGCCTGGCGCTCGGCGAACTCGCCGAGCAGCTCGGCGTGGAACTCGGTCGGCCACTCCACCTCCTCGAGGCGGTCATCCAGTTCGTTCACGGCCGACCCGAGGTCGCGCCCGCGCACGTTCGCGCTGACGTCGATGCTCCGGAACAGCCCCTCGTGGTGGATGTCGTTGGGGGTCGGGACGATCTGGATGTTCGCCACCTCCTGGAGCTGGACGTACTCCCCTGTGGGCGTATCGATCATGAGCTCCTGGATGTCGGTCAGGTCCTGACGGGTCTCCGGCGTGCTCCACACGTTGACGTCGTAGGTCTGACCCTGGCGGAAGATGTCGCCAACCTCCTCGCCCATGATCAGCGTGGACGTCGAGCGTCGCACGTCGCCCGGCTTGAGCCCGTACTCCTGCGCGGCGTCGAGGTCGACCTCGATCTCGATCTGCGGGATGTCCTCGACCGTGTCGACGAACGGGTCGACCACCCCGTCGATGTCGTCGAGGATCGCCTGGACCTCGAGCGCCTTTTCCTGCAGGATTGCAAGGTCCGGCCCGAAGATCCGGATGACGATCGCGTCGCTCGAGCCCGTCAGCACCTCGCGGATCCGCTCCTTGAGGTACGTCTGCACGTCCCGGTAGATCCCTGGATACGCATGCACGGTCTCCTGGATCTTCGCGAGCGTCTCGTCGTAGTCGACGGACGGGTCGACGCTCACCCAGTTCTCGCCGAAGTAGATCCCGTACGGCTCGTCGGAGTTCATCGCCTGCCCGATGTGCGAGCCGGCGTTCCGGACGCCCGGGATGCTGAGGAGCTCCGCGTTGACGCGCATCGTCGTGCGAACCTCCTCAGGACGCGAGACCCCGGGCTTGCCGAGCCAGTGCATCAGGAAGTCCCGCTCCTTGAACGAGGGCAGCAGATCTTGCCCGAGCTGCGGCACAAGCGCGATCCCGAGCACCGCCGTCAGACCGACGGCGGCGTACGCGCGCCGAGGCTTCAGGACGATCTTCTTGAGCAGGAACTCGTACCCGCGCTGCAGCGGCGGCACGAGGGGGGACGTCCGGTGCTGCAGGGACTTCCCGCTCCGGAAGAAGATCAGGCTCAGCGCCGGCGTCACCGTCAGCGCCACGACCATCGACGCGAGCAGCGCGAGCGCGTACGACAGCGCGAGCGGCCGGAAGAAGGCGCCGGAGAGCCCCTCGAGCGTGAAGATCGGGATGACCGCGACGACCTCGATCAGCGTCGCGTACACGATCGCGCTGCGGACCTCCAGGGAGGCGTCGAGGATCACCCTCGCCGTCGGTCTGGTCCCGCCGGCCTTGCGGTGCTCGCGCAGGCGTCGCACGACGTTCTCGATGTCGATGATCGCGTCGTCGACGATGTCGCCGAGCGCGATCACCAACCCCGCCAGCACCATCGTGTTGATCGTGACGCCCTGCCACTTCAAGACGAGGCCGGCGGCGATCAGCGACAGCGGGATCGCCGTCACGCTGATGAGGGCGGTCCGCCACTCGAACAGGAACGCCCCGAGCATCAGGATCATCAGGATGGCCCCGAGGATCATCGCGCCGCTCAGGTTGTCGATCGCCTGGTCGATGAAGGTCGCCGGCCGGAAGATCGTCGGGTCCATCTCGATCCCCGGGAGCGCCTGCTCGAGCTCGGCGATCGCCTCGTCGAGGCCGGCGGTCACGTCCGCCGTGTTCGCCCACGGGAGCTTCTGGACGACGAGGAGCAGGCCCTCGCGGTCGTTGATGACGCCGTCGCCCATCAGCGGAGGCGTGTCGATCACCACGTCGGCGACGTCCTCGAGCCGGAGGACCTCGCCGTTCCGCTCGACGATCGGTAGGTTCGCGAGGTCCTGGTCCGTGAGGATCGGGATGTCGTGCTGCACCTGCAGCCGCGTTCCGTTCGTGTCGACGAAGCCACCCGTCCCGATGAAGCCGCCGTCCGAGAACCGCAGGAGCCCCGCGTCGATCGCGTCGGCCGTCACGGTCATGACCTGCTCGAGCGTCAGGTCGTGCTCGCGGAGGCGCTCCGGGTCGACCTGGACCGTCGGCATCTCGATCCGCTCGCCCCAGATCAGGACGTTCGCGACCCCCGGGACCCGCAGCAGGCGTGCCCGGACCTTCCAGTACGCCGTCATCGACAGGTCGATCAGCGAGTACTCGTCCGAGGTCATGCCGATCTTCATCACGCGGCTCGTCGCCGACAGCGGCTGGATCATCACGGGCGGGGCGGCCCACGTCGGCAGCGTGGGCGATACGGCGGCGACGCGCTCGGCCACGAGCTGCCGAGCGGTCAGGAGGTCCTCGCCACGCTTGAAGATCAGCTCGATCTGGCTGAGCTGCTCGACCGACTTCGAGCGGATCTCGTCGAGCCCCGGGACCCCGTTGAGGGTCTGCTCGAGGGGCACGGTGACGAGGGACTCCACCTCGGTCGCCGAGAGCCCGAGCGCCAGGGTCTGGATCTCCACCCTCGGCGGCGCGAACTCGGGGAAGACGTCGACGGGCATGCCCCGCAGCTGCTGGACGCCGAAGAAGATCAGGGCGGCGGCGGCCGCTGCGACGACGTAGCGGAACTTGAGGCTCGAGCCGACGATCCAGCGCATCATCTCCGGGTACGTCCTTTCACGCTCGTCTCACCGTCGCTCATCAGACACCGAACTCCGAGCCGATCAGCTCCGCGACGCCGACCGTCACGACATCTGTCCCGGCGGGCAGGCCCTCGGCAAGGCTCGCGATCCCGTCCTCGTAGCGCTCGACGGCGACCTGCTCCCGGACGAACGTGCCGGGCTCGGGGCTCGTGTAGACCCACTCGAGTCCCTCGACGTCGATCCAGATCGCGGACTCCGGGACGGTCGAGCCGTCGGTCGTCGTGGTCTCGAGGCCGATCCGCTCCGCGCCGTCGGCGGTCAGGATCACGGCGACCTGGTCCGTCCCCTCGATCGGCTCGACCGTGTACGGCTCCGGCTCCTCGCTCGACGCCTCCGACGCCTCCTTGCACGCCGGCAGCGCCAGGACGGCCAGCACCAGCGCCATCACGGCCCATCCTCTTCGACGATCGCGCTTCACCGGTCCTCCCCTCAGTTCCCGGGGATCGTCGCGACGTCCGACTCGGCCTCGGGGAGGACGAGCGCCAGGTCCTCCGACACGGTGTCCCTGCGCTGAACGAAGCCGTGCTTCCGGTACAGGGACGGGACGACCAGCACCACCAGCAGCGTCGAGGTGACGACCCCGCCGAGCGTCGCCACGGCCATCGGCTGCACGATCTCCAGGCCGGCGACCTGTCCGGCGAGGGCGAGCGGCAGCATCGTCGCGATGACGGCGATCGCCGTCGTGACGACGGCCGCGAGCCGCTCGCGCGTCCCTCGGAGGACGAGCTCGTCCCCGAACTCGAGGCCTTCGCGCTCCAGGGTCTGATACCGCCGGATCATCACGATGCCGTTCCGGGCCGCGAGCCCCACCACGCCGGCCAGACCGGCCCACGTCCCGATCGTGACGGTTCCGCCGGTGATCAGCACGGCGACCAGGCCGCCGGCCAGCGCCACCGGGAGCGTCGCGAAGGCCAGCGTGGCCAACCGCCAGCTGGTGAACGCGGCCTGGAAGAGCAGGAAGATCGCGATCAGCGCGGCGATCACGACCGCGAGCAGCCGCGAGCGCGAGGCCTGCTCGACCGAGATCGCGCCGCGCACCTCGGCGTGGTGCTCCAGCGGGAACTCCACCGCATCCATCGCGCGCTCCACGTCGTCCACGACGGCGCCCGCGTCGCGACCGGCGATCGAGGCGCTCACGTCGACGTAGCTCGACACGGATTCGTGACGCAGGGCGGTGAGGTTGTCCGCGACCCGGACGTCCGCGACGTCGCTGAGCACGACTTGGTCTCCCGTGGGGGTCTCGAGCATCAGGCCCTCGACGTCCTCGACGCTCTCGCGGATGTCGGGGGCACCCCACACCACGACGTCGAACACCTTCTGCTCCTCGAACAGGTTGCCGACCGTGAGGCCCGACAGCAGGATCGCGGCGGCACGACGCACGTCACCGGGCTTGATCCCGTACTGGTGCGCGTCGTCGAGGCGCACCTCCACCTCGATCGTCGGCTCGCTCGGGGCCATCTCGATCGTCGGGTCCTGGACCCCATCGATCTGCGCCAGCGCAGACCGCACCTCTTCGGCCTTGCTCGCCAAGACGTCCTGGTCCGCGCCGTAGACCCGCACGACGATGTCCTCGTCCGTTCCCTGGAGCACGTCGGTCGTGCGCTCCTCCGTGTACGTCATGACGTCGTGCGTGATGTCCGGGTATCCGGAGAGCACGCCCTCCATCGAGGCGATCGTCGCGTCGTAGTCGGCGGAGGGGTCGATGCTGACCCAGATCTCCGCGCTGTTGACGTTGACGACCTGGTCGGAGTTGATCGCGCGCCCGACGTGCGCGCTGACCTTCTGGATGCCGGGGAGCGCCGACAACTCGTCGACGGCGGCCGACGTCGTCTCGTTCATCGCGGGCAGCGAGGTCCCCGGCGCAGCGTCCCAATGGACCAGCAGGTCGGTCTCCTTGAGATTGACAGACGAGGACGCATCGAGGAACGGCAGCGTCAGGATGCCGACGAGCAGGAGGACGCCGCCGAGCGCGTAGCCCCAGCGCACGTCACGGACCGGCCGGCCGAACGACCCGTCGAAGCGGGCCTGGATCCACCGGATGACTGGCGACTCGCGGCGCTGCGCCGACTCGCTCGAGAGCAGCATCATGCCGAGCGCCGGCGTGACGATCAGCGCGACGAGCAATGACGCGACGATCGCGAGGATGTAGGAAACGGCGATGTCCGGCAGGAACGCCCCCGCCTGTCCGTCGAGGAAGAACGCCGGCAGGAGCGTCGCGAGGACGATCAGCGTCGCGTACAGCATCGCGGTCCGCATCTCGACCGTCGCCTCGAGGAAGGTACGCCACGCGGGCGCCCCCTTCCCCTCGCCCGCATGCTGGCGGAGCCGCTCCTTCAGGTTCCGGACGTCGACGATCGCGTCGTCGATCACGATGCCGAGGCCGAGCACCAGCCCGGCCAGCACCATGATGTTCGCGGGCGCGTCGCGCACGTACAGCACGGTTCCCGCGGCGACGACCGACAGCGCGATGACCGCCGCGGCCGTCACGATGGCCCGCCACTCGAAGAGCAGGATGACCAGCGCGAGCAGCAACAGCGCCGCGCCGATCGCCAGGGTCCCGATGAGGTTGTCGGAGGACGCCTCGATGTAGTCCGCCGGCCGGAACAGATCGGTGTCGATCTGGATGCCCGTGAGCCCGGGCGCCATCTCGGCGAGCGCCTCCTCGACCCCCTCGCTCACCTCCAGCGTGTGTGCGCCCGGGAACTTCTCGACGACAATGAGCAGCCCGGTGCCGTCGGCGAACAGCGCGTCGCCGATCAGCGGCTGGTGGTCCTCGACGACATCGGTGACGTCGCCGAGCTGGACCGTCTGGCCGTCGCGCTCGATCGCGCTGCCCTCACCGTCCTCGACCGGGATCTGCGCCAGGTCGGACGCCGACCGGATCGGCAGGACGTGCCGGATCCCCAACCGCTGGTTCGGCGTGTCGATGAACCCGGCCGTGCCGGGGGTCGAGGCCTCCAGGAACGTGAGCGGCGAGACCCACAGCCCGTTGCCCGCCGTGCTCACGATCTGCTGGAGCGAGACGTCCTCGGCCGCCAGCCGCTCCGGGTCGACGAGGACCTGGAGCTGCCGGTCGCGCTGGCCCCAGATCGAGACGTTCGCGACGCCCGGCACGCCGAGGAGCTTCGGCACGACATCCCACCGCGCCAGGATGGACATATCGATCGCCGACACCGTGTCCGAGGACAGCCGCACCGTCAGGACCCGGCTCGTCGACGAGTACGGCTGCAGCATCATCGGTGGCGCCGACACGCCGGGGAGCGCGACGGCGGCCTCTGCGACCTTCTCGGCGACCAGCTGCCGGGCGTCCAGGAGCGGCGTCCCGTCCTCGAAGATCATGACCACCGACGAGATGCCCGGGAGCGACTCCGAGTGGATCGATTCGACGAACGCGATCCCGTTCAGCAGGTCCTGCTCGAGCGGAACGGTGATCAGCTGTTCGACCTCGACCGCCGAGAGGCCGAGCGCCTCGGTCCGGACCTCGACCATCGTCGGGCCGAACTCGGGGAGCTGGTCGACCGGCATGTCGCGAAGCTGCGTGACCCCGAAGACCAGCAGACCCGCCGCGACGGCGACGATCAGGCGGCGGAACTTCAGGCTGGAAGCGACGATACTCCGCATCATCGGCGGAACCCCTCCCTGATCTCGGTCAGTTACCGGTGCTCAAAACAGGGAGTGCGGACGGGGTCTGGCCGCGCGGTCTCCTCGCGCTCGACGTCACGACCACTTTGGGTCCAGCGTCGAACGCGCCATGCCGAAGGTTGCCTCCGCCATGCCCCTCTCCCATGCACGGGAATCCTGGTCGCCCCCAGGACTTGACGCATGCTGCGGTTGCTGTACGGCGCATACCGCTTCGCCCGTGACCGTCTCGTCCCGGGACAGGGATACGGCATGTTCCCGATGTGGCGCCCGGGGCCTTAGACGCATCGTCGCCTCCATCGACGGAACAGCGAAGGGAGGCTTCGATGCGTTCGATCGCGATGGCCGTGTTGGTCGACTCGTTGGAGGGGCGGGGTCGGCCGAGCCTGGTGCAGGAGCTCCTCGGCGGCGCGCCGCCCAGGGTCCATTCGGGATGGTTCCGGCGTCGGCGGGCCCGGACGCGGAGCGTCCGCCGGGCGAGGTCAGTCCAGCACGCCCTCCCGGTGCGCTAACGCCGCGGCCTCGCCGCGGCTCGAGACCTCGAGCTTGCTCAGGATGTTCGAGACGTGCACGCTCGCGGTCTTCTCGCTGATGAACAGCGCCCTGGCGATCTGCCGGTTGCTCTGACCGGTCGCGACGAGCGCGAGGACCTCGCGCTCCCGTGGCGTGAGCGAGGCGAACTGCGGCACCGGTGAGGGCTCGCCCAGATCGATCCGCGCGCGCCGCCCCAGGCGGCCGAGCGCTTCCCGCAGTGGCTCGGCCCGGAGCGAGACGGCGACCCCGTGAGCGTGCTCGAGTGCCTCGCGGGCGGCGCCACGGTCGTCGAGCGCCAGGCGCGCCTCCGCCAGGCGCCACCGGCAGTACGCGGCGTGGTACGGCATCGCGAGCGCCTCCCACGCGGCCACCGCCTCAGCCCACGCATCCGGTGACGCCTCGCCGGCCGCCCGGCGGGCCTCGGCCTCGCACTGCAGGACGAGCGCCCCGACCTCGCGCTTCCACCCGTCCGGGGGCCCCGGCCGCGACATCAGGGCGCGGGCCCGCTCGAGGTGCTCGAGGCCGACACGCACGGCCTCGTCCGCCTCCTCGGCACGCCCGCGGGCGCGCTCTCTCTCGGCGAGGTCCGCCTCGCCCCGAAGGCCTACGGCGCACAGGTAGGCGATCGCGAGCGAGTCGTCCAGGTCCGCGACCATCGACAAGCCCTCGCGGATCCACGGACGGGCCGACGCCGGACGCTCCTCCCAGCACGCGAGCTCGGCGAGCCAGCAGGGCGGCCACCCTCGCTGCTCCTGAGCGACAACAGCCTCCTCGGCCCGCCGTCCCTCGAGCGACGCTCGCGCGTCCTCGAACCGTCCGCGGGCGATGTCGAGCTCCGCCAACCGGATCGGCGGGGCGCCCGGTCGCTGACGACGCTGCGCGTCGGCGATCATCTCCTCCGCCTCGTCCCAGCGCCCCAGGCGCATCAGGCAGTCCGCCGCGCTCAGCTGCAGTTCGAGGACCAGATGCCCCTGTCCGAGCCTCGGGAACACGTCGCGCACCGCGTCGAAGACCCCGAGCGCCTCCTCCCACCGTGCGGCCGAGAACGTGTTCGCGCACAGGTTCCACACGGCGCGCATGTGCTCGAAGCTGTCGCCCGCCTCCTCCGCCATCGCCCTGGCGCGCTCGACGAGGGCCAGCCCGGCGTCGACGTCCTCCTCGGTGCACACGATCGTGCCGAGGGTGTCGAGCGTCATGTACTCGGCATGGGTGGCACCGGTCGCCCGCGCCATCTCGAGCGCCTCCTCGGAGACGCGCCGGGACTCGTCGTACCTGCCGAGCACCATCAGGTGCCCCGCCAGCGTCGCCAGGAGGTCGGCGCGCTCGGCCGAGGGCTCGGCGGGCGCCAGCTCGACGGCCCGGCGGTAGATCGCCGTGGCCTCATGCTGCTTCGGCGTGTCCCAGACGTATCTGGCCAGACGACCGTGCAGCATCGCGGCCGCCATCGGCTCTGCGTCGGCGTCCAGGAGCGCGACCGCCTGCCGGGCGAGCTCGACCGCCCTCGTCGACTCGCCGGCGAGGAAGGCGTTCTCGGCGGCGCGGCGCAGGATGTCGAGCCTGGGCGCGCCGACGAGCGTCTCCGCCCTGGGCACCTCGTCCCACAGGCCGAGCACCTGCTCGAGGTCGCCGTGCGCCTCGGCGTACGCGAGCACGCCCTCGGCGGCCTCGGCGGCCCGCACCCACGCCGCCAGGGCGCGCGGCCGGTCGCCGGCCTCGCCCCAGTGGAAGGCGAGCTCCGCGGTGGCCGCCGCCGAGCCCGGCTGGCCGAGGTCCGGGCGCTCGACGAGCACCTGCGCGTACGCGCGGTGGGCCTCGGCACGCTCGCGCGGCGTGAGGTCGTCGTGCACGGCCTCACGGAGCAGCGCGTGCCGGAAGCGGTACGCGTCGCCGTCGACCACCAGGAGCCGTCGAGCGACGAGCGCCGCGAGCGCCGCGTCGACCTCGACGGGAGACATGTCGCCCACCGCCGCGAGGGTCGCCTCGTCGATGCGGCCGGCCGCGGCCGCCGCCAGGCGGAGCACGCGTTTGGCCTGCGCGTCCACCGACCCGGCTCGGACGACCATCAGCTCCCGGAGAGACTCGGGCATCGGGCCACCGCCGGCCGATCGGGCGGCGACCAGCTCCTCGATGAAGAACGGGTTGCCCTCGGTGCGGGCGACGACCGCCTCGACCAGCTCGGGGGCGGCGCCCTCGCCCAGCAGGTCGGTGACGTGTTCGGCCGTCTCGAGGGCGTCGAACGGGCGCAGGTCGATCCGGTCCACGTACGGGTTCCGGCGCCACTCGGCCAGGTCGGGGACGAGCGGGTGGTCCGCGTGCAGGTCGTCGGAGCGGAACGAGCCGAGCACGAACAGCCGCTGGTCCCGCAGGTTGTAGGCGATGAAGGACAGCAGCTCGCGCGTCGAGCGGTCGGCCCATTGCAGGTCCTCGAGGACGAGCACGGCGGGTCTGCGGGTCGCGATGCCCTCGAGCACCTCGACGAAGGCCTGGAACAGCCGCGGCTGACCCGCCGAGCGCGGGGCCGGCGACGCGGTGGCGCCGGGCATCAGGCGCTCGAGCGCGGGCGGGACGGGGTCGGGGAGCTCGTCGCGCTGGGTGAGATCCCGGAGCACCTGGACGACCGGGGCGAGCGGAAGCCCGCGCTCGCCGAGCGGCATGCAGCCGCCCCACGTGACCGTCACGTCGTCGCCGACCCCGGCGAGGAACTCGGCGAGCAGGCGTGTCTTGCCGACGCCGGCGTCCCCGCCGACGATCGTGACCGAGGGCCGACCTCCCCTCGCCGCCTCGAGCGCGTCGCGCAGCCGCCGCAGCTCGTCGGCGCGGCCGATGAACGGCCAGGCCGAGGCATCGCGGACCATCCCGGGAGTATGCGGGGGGCGCCGACCGGCTTCCATCCGCGGACCGCCCTAGCCCGCCCGGCCGACCTGCACGCGAGCGGGTCGCTCGAGACCTCGTCGCCTTCCGAGGCGGCGAACGGACAGGGCTCGACGCGCTTGACTTGGTCGCGGTGATATGTGAGTATCTGCTCACATGTCGGAGAGACCGGAGCCGAGCGACGTCTTCAAGGCCCTCGCCGATCCGACGCGGCGGGACCTGCTCGACGCGCTCCGCTCTGGGCCGAGGACCACGGGGGAGCTGTGCCGGATGCACCCGGAGATGACACGCTTCGGCGTGATGGCGCACCTGAAGGTGCTCGAGACAGCCGGCCTCGTCGTCGTCGCCCGCGAGGGCCGCACCCGGCACAACCACCTGAACCCGGTCCCGATCCGGCAGATCTACGAGCGGTGGGTCCGTCCGTTCGCCGAGGCTCCCGCGCTCGAGCTCACGCGGCTGGAGCGCGCGATCGGCGCCGGGCGACCCAGGAAGGGAGGGACCCGTGGATGACGACGTGAAGACCCCGGTGGCGCTCGAGGCGGTGGCCGAGATCCGGATCGACGCTCCGGTCGACCGGATCTGGCGTTCGCTGACCGAGGACATCGGCTCGTGGTGGCCGCACAGCTTCAGCGACGACCCGAAGATCTCGATCGAGCCGTGGATCGGCGGGCGCTTCTACGAGGAGTTCGGCGACACGGGCGGCGGCGCGCTGTACGCGCTCGTCACGTACGTCGAGCCCGGGGTCATGCTCACGGTGAGCGGTCCCATGGGGATGCGAGGCGCGCGGCTGTACGTGAAGACCTACGAGCTGGAGGCCGAAGGCTCGTCGACGCGGGTCCGGACGGTCGCCTCGATGCTCGGCGACATGCCGCCGGAGCTGCGGGACCGCTACCGGGAGGGTGGCGTCGAGGTGCTGGAGAGCCTCAAGCGGCACGTGGAGCGTTCGCCGTAACGTCGGGTGGCGCATCGAGCTCTCCTCCGTCATGCTCTGCCGACGGTCGGACGGGCCGACCGGTGACAGGGGGAGCCGATGGCAATCAAGCTCCGGTACCGCTCGCCGAGCGGTGAGACCCGCATGTGGTCGCTGGTCGAGATCGCGCAGGGCAGGCCGCTCGACCGCCCGCTCCACCCGATGCTCGTCCACTTCCCGATCGCGTTCACGTACGGCGCGCTCGGGCTTGACGTCCTCTCGCGCCTCGGCCGGTTCCCGGCCGCGCCGATCGCCGCGACGTGGCTCCTCGTCGGCGCGATCCTCGGCTACGCGGGCGCGGCGCTGGTCGGGTTCGCCGACCGATCGGGGATGGAGCCGGGTGTGAAGATCCGCCGGATCGCGACCCGGCACGCGCTCGTCCAGATCGTGGCAGCGATCCTCGTCGTGGTGAACCTCGCGGTCCGCTGGTCCGACCGGCACGCGGACGAGTCCGAGGTCCTGTGGATCGTCCTCGGCGCGGTCGCCGCGGTCGTCGTTGGCATCGGCGCCGACATCGGCGGCCGCATGGTCTACGCGATGGGCTGGCGGCCGAGTCGCGACTAGGTACGCTCGGGTCGACGCCCCAGCGGGCCGCTCACGCCGGGGAGCTGGGACCGAGGACGTCCGTCAGGTCCACCTCCTCGAACGGTGCCGTGCACGGGTTGCCGAGGGCGACCCACATCCTTTGCGCCTCCAGGTCGCAGACCATCGAGAACAGGACGGCGTCGGACTCCTCGCCGACCTCGGGGTCGGCGTGCAGGCAGATCCGCTCGGAGCCGTCGGCGTGGTCGGCGAGGACGGCCATGACGTCCTCCGGCGTGGTCGGCGTGCGCTCCGCGAGGAGCGCTCGGAGGCGCCGGAGCCGGCCCTCGCTGCCGGGCGACGGCGCGTCGCCGGTCGTCGCGAGGTCGGGGTCGAGGTAGTGGTTCGTGTGGCCACCCGGGCCGTCCACGATCGCGGCCCGCGTGCCGGTCGTCTCGACCGTGAAGGCGTCGCCGCCGCGGAACGCGTAGCCGTACGCGTACCCGCCCGAGCGCGGGCTCAGCGAGGATCGCCGCAGCGCGTCCTCGCGCCCGTTCGCCTCGAGCGCATAGCGCGAGACCAGCACGCGCGGGACGCCGACGCCGTCGTCCGAGGCGGTGAGCGACATCACCGCCAGCGCGCCCCCGGCCGAGCTCATCCCGACCGCGGGGCGCCACGTCGCGACGGTCGGCGAGACGATCGCGACGCCGTCGTCGTTCGGGATCTCGATCACGACACCGGCGCACCCGGCGTCCCCCGCGAGCCACTGCTCGTCGTGCCCGAGGAGCGTGACCCCGGGCGCGACGACGCTGAACGCGGTGCACCGCTCGACCGCGGCTCGGGCCGTTTCGTCGGGCTCGAGCATCAGCGGGTCGAGCTCCTCGAACGCGTTCGGCGCGAACAGGTCGAGGAACGGGACGTCGGCGCCCTCCGCGGTACCGCGGATCGCCTCGACCTCCTCCGGCAGCACGTCCTCGGCCGCTGCAACGAACGGGCGGAGGGTCTCCTCCAGCCGAGCGCGGTCGAAGCCACGGCGCTCGAAGTACCTGCGGTAGAAGGCGAGCGAGCGGTGGATCTCGTCGGCGAGCGCCGAGCCGATCTGCCGGCCCCGGTCCCTCGGCTCGCCCTTGGCGACGACGACCTTCACGGCGGTCGAGCCTAACAGCCGAGTCGCCCCTGTCTTCAGGAGCCGCGAGAGCCCGGGAACGGCATGGGTCGCCCTTGCTCGGAACCTTCGAGCGCGTCCCCGCGCGAGCGATCCACCGACACGATCCCGACTCGAACCGCCCCTGGGGAGCATGAGGGTCGTTGACCGGGCGCGCCCATGGGTGCCAGGATTCGCGGCCATGGACGAGACCGGCACGCTCCGGAGCAGGTTCCTCCCGTGGCGCGTGGTCGGCCAGACCGGCCTCATCGTGCTCGGCATCCTCGCGGCGAAGCTCGTCATCTCGGCGCTGGAGCTCGAGTTCATCAGCATCAGCCCGCTGTTCACGAGCGTGCTCGCCGGGGGCGTGTTCGTGCTGGGCCTGATCGTGGCCGGGACCCTGGCCGACTACAAGGAGGCCGAGCGCGTCCCGGCCGAGCTCACCGCCGCGCTCACGAACATCCACGACGACTGCGCGGCCTTCAAGCAGGCCTTCCCCGATCTCGAGCTCGGTCGCCTCGAGGACACGCTCGTGCGCATCGTGCGCGCCTTCAACCAGGACCTGGGGGATCCCCGATCCACCGCGACCCTGGACGCGATCGATGACCTCAACACGTCCTTCCTGGAGATGGACCGGATCGGGGTCCCCGCCACGTACACGTCTCGGCTGCGGAACGAGCAGGGAGCTCTGCGGCGCAGCGTCCTGCGCGTGTACCACGTGCAGCGGACCGAGTTCCTGCCCTCGGCCTACCTGCTGATCCAGGCGATCGTGGCGATCATCATCACCGTGCTTGCCTTCATGGAGATCGAGCCGGCGTACGAGGCGGTCATCATCCTGGGCTTCATCTCGTTCTTCTTCATCTCGCTGCTCCGGCTGCTCCGACTCATGGACCGTCCGTTCCATGTGGAGGAGCGCACGAAGGACGACGTCAGTCTGTTCCTGCTCCGCCGGTTCGTCGATCGGCTGGAGCGCTCGCGCGCCTGAGGCGGACGCTTCTCCGGCTCCGCCGAACGCGTTGGGCGTCGGGGGCGCGGCGAGCGGAGCGACCAGGCGCGATGGGGAGGTTGCCCTACGCCTCCGGCATCGCGACGACGTCGAACCCTTCCTGGCGGGCGGCCGATGCGAGCCGTCCATCGAGCGAGAGGAAGCGGTGCTCTCTAGGGCGACCCCGGGCCCAGGTGAGCGCCGCTGCGAGCTGGAACGAGTCCGCCGCTCGCAGCGGATGACGGAGCACCGCGTCCCCCGCCCGATCCCGAACTTCGTCGGAGGGCAGGATCTCGTTCCATCGTTCGCCCAGGTCTGCCAGTGCACGTCGGGCCAGATCCACGTCTTCGGGGGCGATCGCGCGGGCCCGCTCGGAACGGCCGAGCGCGGAGAGGACCTCGACGGGCGTGCCCCACCAGACGATAATGTCCGGATCCTCGCGGAGAAGCCCTCGGGCCCCTTCCGGTCCTTCCTCGGCGAGGGTGAGGGGGACGATCGCCGAGGAGTCCCAGAAGATCACTAGCGTGCCTCGCGGCGCTCCCGGAGGAGGGAGTCGAGGACGGCGCCATGCGGGTCTGCGCCGCGAGGAAGCCCCCAGAAGCCCTTGTCGAGTGGCCGTTCCGCGCGCCGGGCGAGCCCCGACTCCACGAGGGCGTCCAGATCGGCCTCTTGCGACTCCGAGCGTCGGACCGCGGAGAGCACGGCGACGGCGCGGCCGCGTTCGGTCACGATCACCTCCTCGCCGCCCTTCACGCGGCGGATGTGCTCGGACAGCCGAGCCTTGAGCGCAGTCACCGAGACCTTGACCATATAAGTCACTCTATCATGACCTCTATGGTCAGCTACTCGGGTTACTCTCGCTGTCCTCGACCCTCAGCCGACCAGACCGCGCGGACGCCCCGTGCCGCGTCCCGGTCGTCAAGCTCAGCCAGCTTCACCTCGATCCGAGCAGCCACGAGGAACGGCGTCCACAGTGACATGCCCACCAGGAAGCCGATGCCAGCACAGACCATCTCCATGCACGGAACGTAGCACCGAGGTCTGACAGGCCGAGTCGCGAGACCCTCGCGGGCGAGCGTTGTCGAAGTCGTATCGGGTTCGACTACTCGAGGTAGCCAAGTCCTCGGAGATGCTCCTCCATCTCGTCGGCCTCGGTGTCGCTCACGGTTGCGTCGGTATCGATCGGCCCCGTGAGGCCGGGGATCGTGACCGCCTGCGGCTCGGCCTGCTTCACCTCGGCCGAGCCCACGAGCTCGTGCAGCACGCGGCCCGTGTGCTTCACCGTCGCCGGCGCGTCGAGCGCGGCCAGGATCGTCGGCGCCATGTCGATGAGGAACGGCTCGGTCTCGAACGGCCGCACGCTGGGGCCGACCGCGACGATCACGCCCTCGGGTCGGTGGTCGCCGCTGATCCAGTCCGCCGCCTCGATAGCGCTCTTCGCGTGCGTGAGCGAGTAGAGCTCGGCCGGCTCCATCAGGATGTCGGGGGCCTTGTCCGCGTACCTGCCCTTGAAGATCTCCTCGCGCTTGTAGATCGCCTTCACCGGCTTCTTGCCCGTCGCCGGGTCCATGAACGACGCGAGCCGGTCCATCACCTCGTCGCGCACCTTCTCGAAGTCGGCGGGGTCGACGACGCCGTCGGGCTCGCGCCCCGCGAGGTTGATCGAGACGCCCTCGCCCGTCGAGCGGATCGTCGTGTACGCCTTCGTCTTCGTCCAGTTCACCGACTGCGGCAGCGAGATCTTCCCGTGCAGGCCCAGGATGTCGTAGGCCTTGCGCGCGACGTTGCGCACCCACCCCCACTGCATCGGCCCGAAGACCACGTTCGAGGCGCTGAACTCCAGGTACCCGAACTGCTTCAACAGGTGGTCCATGTGGACCGTCCGCGTGACCGACTGGAACCCGTGGTCGCTGATGAACAGGATCAGGTCGTCCTCGCGCGTGCGAGAGACGAACGACCCGATCGCGTCGTCGAGCTGCTTGTAGACGTCGCGCACCTTCGCACCGAGCGCGGTCTTCGAGTTCTCCTCGTAGTCCGGGTGGTCCGGGGCGACGTAGTTCGACAGCGCGTGCTGCGTCCGGTCGACGCTCACCCACACGCTCGCCATCAGGTCCCAGTCCGAGTTGTCCATCAGCCACTCGGCCGCGCGGATGCGCTTGCCGGTGACGTCGAGCACCTCCGCCAGGTACGGCTCGGGCCGGTGACGGTAGGTGGTCCACGACATGCCGTTGATGACCCACGGAACGCCCGCCTTCTCGAGCGTGTCGAGCAGGTCGGCGGGGTGCGAGACCTGCCGGCCCTTCGGCAGCACGCCGCCCGCGACGATCTTCCCCTCGATCTCCGGCGGCGGGAACATCAGCGGCACGTCGGCGTAGACGCCGACCTTGCCGGCCGCCGAGAGGTCCTCGACGAACGTCCGCTCCCCGATCGACTTATAGGTGACCGGGTACTGCTTGTGGGTCCCCGGCACGGTCTCGAGGATGTCGTAGACACCGTGGTCGGCCGGATCCACGCCGGTCAGGAACGACGGCCACGCCGCCCACGAGTGGGTCGGCACGGTCGAGCGCAGGACAGCCT